>CEOE01057531.1_pt1 | contig 31781 bp, 19 predicted proteins | sample 530211 | NCBI WGS metagenome assembly CEOE01 (sample SAMEA2619779, study PRJEB7988) | marine metagenome | isolation source: saline water (ENVO:00002010), including
TTAAATAGATAGGACGATCAGGATTCATATACCTTGTAGAATACAAAGCATCATCAAGAATCTTTTTTCTCTCTGGAGAAATGTCTCCGTCCCAATAAAAAAATACATTGTTTATATTACTATCCATTGTGTTTATCGTATTTAGTCTTAAATAGCTCTGCATCTGCAGCTTGTTGATGCCTGAACTCACCTCTACCACTTGTTAATGATATGTCATCCGTGTACAAGTTAAGGTTTTTTATCCACCAAGCACCACCTTCTACGTTTTGTATCAGCCAGTCATCACCACAAGCTATTAATAAGTCTTCAGGTATTGGAACATACATGCTCTTCTTCACAAAGTATAAGCATCCCCATCCCCATCCTCGCTGTGTTCCATTCTCTGGAGTTCTTTCCATGACAAAGCTTTCACCACCATCGTGCATGATCTCACCATAGAAGTTACCTATAAACATTCCTATAATACCGAGATTCATTTTTGTTACCACCCAAGGAAATACAGACAGGTCGTTAAAGAATATGTCATCGTTTGCAACACATATGTTCTCAAACTTAGCTTCTTTTACTCCTAAATTCCATGCAGGATTTACAAATATGTTCTCTTCTAAAGATATTGCACGAGCCTTTTTAAGGCCTCCTCTGAGCCTACTAGGAGCTTCGTTAGCATTATCTATCACTAAAATCTCTCCGACCCACTCAGACCTATCTAAATGGCTTAGAAGGGGGTGTATTCTATCTGTCTTCCAAAGTGTAGGAATAATTACACTAAACTGCTGCGAGCTTGTCTCTGGTTCTGATTTGTTCATAATAATTTTCTATAAATCTTGGTACTAATATATATTCTCCTTGTTCTTTCATGTCTTTGTCGACCCTTTCGAACATTTCTTTTTGATCTACGTCACCCATACCTGATATATGGTAGGTATACATACCCCATCTATAGATCATACTCATAGCATCATATTCATGCACACTACCGTTATGAAAGAATGTGAGCCAGTTATCCTCACCGAATGACTTGTTCTCCCAATCCACAATGCCTTCAATGTACTTCTTAGTATATATATTACCGTTGTTTATGGAAGATCCTCTATCACCATATTCGTTATTAGAAAAAAAGTAGTGACCTTTTGATCTATACACATCATGACCAGGATTATTCTTTATCGCTTCGATACTATCTCTAAGGGCGAACTCAGTTAGCAGGTCGTCATCGTCTAACCTATACATGTAATCGTGTGGTGCTATGTTAAAAGCAAACCTAAGTTTCTCTATAATAGAACCAAATCTTTTTGGAACATTTATTACAGTTACATTAGGATGTGGATATAGCAACTTATAGGTCACATCTACCGCATCATTTATTACTAGCATGTTGCAGTCAGGTCTTCCTTGTCTTAAAAAAGATTCTATAGCCTCTTCTAATATATGGTGTCTTTTGTATGTTAATGTTACTACTGTTATCATGGAATTATTTTTACGTCCACTAAATGTTCTTTTGCTGACAATGCTTGTTTTACAAACTCATAATACTTGTGTCCGCAAGTGTTTGTTTCGTATTCTCTATCTAAATCAGGAAACTTGTCCATAAACTCAGCCTTAAAAAACTGTCTGTCTTTAGCATCTCCAACTACGCCTGCATTGTGGTAGATAGAATGCTCACCCCAATTGTTAATGCTTGATGTTGACCATGTAAAATCCATCTCTGGCACAACCATAGTGTTTTTACCTCGCTTCCACAGGTTCCATAGCACTGCCCACATATCAGAACACCATATCTGTAACTCATGATGTGTAGGATCGGCAGCCTTCTTCTGATTATTTAGATCTGTTACTTCTGCAAACAGTCTATTAGAATCTCTTTCAACATCCATCCAGTAGTATTTATCTATATCCTTGATAACATACTGTGCTCCTCCTGAATGCCATTGATTCTTTTTTACTGTCTCCTCATCTATAGCCATAATAGATAGCATCTTATCTAAAACATCACGTCCTTTAGATAAAATGTAATCGTAGCCTATGTAAGAGATTGTATCAGACACATAACAAATATCGTCTCTAGACAGCTTTTCTTCTGCCATAGGTTTCACTAATGCAATGTCACAATCGTGATAAAATACTGGACTAGTAAATAGATGTGGATATGCTTCGTAGTGTTTTTGTATTATATGAGGTCTAATACTGGATATGTATCTCTTATCTAATCTAGTGTCTTCATAGAAAGAAAAGTTTACACCAGGATATTTAGATATCATTACATTGAAATGAGGATCTACTTCCCCATGTTTAGCAGAAACTATATGGCAGTTATCTAATAAGACTCCTTGCTGTTTAAAAGACCACAGCATTACGTCTATCTGCCATGCATAATATTTGGTTGCTGGTTGAGCACAAAGGTATATCATTATGGAAAGCTTTTTGAAATCTCTGAGTTGACCGCAAAGATTTCAACTGGAGATGTACTATCGTTAACTAATTTCACATTAGCATAGTACCCTTTCAATCCGTAACTTTCTGCAATTGGTGATTTGGCTCCGAAGAAAAAGTCACCTGGACTAGGTATAACTGTAGAGCCTCCTACCGTTAATGTTCGTGGTGTTTTTGCAGAGACAATACCTATCTGTTGATAAGATCCTCCCTGAGCACGATATAAAGTATCTCCTATAGATACACTGCTTGGCACAAAATTAAATGTATAAGTTAGATTGTCGAGTAGTACTAAGTTGCCAATTCCCTGAACAGATAAAAGTTCAGTATTCGTGATGTCATCATTATCACGTCTTATGTATGCATAATAAAATCCTTCTTTCTTTTTGAATGATTCCTTATTTACATGTCCACTATCAAGGTTAGTAGTTACTGTTATATCCCAGTTGCTACTATCTCCTTCTATTTCTATTGTTTTAAATATTTTGTTTTCAGACGGTGCTGGATTAGATACAAATCCTATCTCTGTATTGTACTCTGTACCATAGAAAGTATTTCTACTGCTTTCGTCTGCATGATGTTTCCATAGCTGCCCATCCTTAAATGTAAAGAAATCACTGTTAAGGTCCTGCATGAACTCTGGAACATAAGAATGAAAAGATGTCCATCCCTTATTCATTTCGTTAAAAGTAACTGTGCTTTCTTGCTTTGTACTCTTTTCTGGCGACACATATTCGTCATTAGTGTAGGGATCTGCTTCTATTGGTAAACTATACACACCATTAGGTATGTCGGAATTTACATCACATTGATCTGATATATACTTAGGACGATAGTCAGGATCACCTGGAACATTGTCCTTTGTAATGTTCGTTGGTTTACCATTAACGTACTTCCTTAAAGTTTCTACTTTTGCGTATCCAGATCTGTATTTAGCCATATGCAAATATACGAATTAACATCGATCATAATTAGGTAAATCCTTAGCATTACCAATTTCAGTAACAAAACCGTTCTTTATATATATGTATGTATTGTCGTCTACATTTCCAAACGTCATATACCATGAGGTTCCATCACGACTTTCAGCACCAACATCATGTTCAATCAAATTTTCATACCAATAATATCCATCTGCATACTTTGTCCCTTTTAAATCTGCATACCATTTCATCCCTATAATATCCATAAAAGGACCTGGTGTCGTTACTGTTTGATTATCTTGTGGAGGAAAGAATAACAAATATTGTCCGTAAGGATTAGTTGGTTGAAAACCAGGACCTTGATTATCCATATCATATCCTTGAGGAACTTCTATTGCAAAATTGTTTTCATATGTAACTTGTTCACGGAAAAGTTTACCACTTGTAGATGATTTTGCTACATCAGCTCTATCGTTACTATGTCTTAAATAATAAGTAGAGTGTTGTGTTAACCAAGATCTGTAATTATCATCAATTGTAGCATTCCATGTCACTCCTTGGAATGTACCTCCAGAAGTAATTTGATGTACTTCAAAACCAAATATCTCTCTATTATAATAAACAAGCTGTGCACTATTAGCTTCAAATTGACTAGGTTCAGATTGAAATCTATTTACTAGTTGATTGGTCACTACGTTTATATCTTGATTTACAAAACCTTCGATAATTACTGGTTCAGATAAACTGTACACTATAATATCAAACACACCATCAAACTGCATAAGAGAACCATTAGCTTTAGTCCAAACGATACTAAATGGTTGATCTGATTGTGCTCTATACCTATACTGCTGACTTGCTGGAGCATAACTTAAATTTGTAACATCTGTAAAAACTGGAGGTATTATTTCACCATCAGGCTCATTAGCCACGAGTGGTGCATCAGGTGCAGGATATGCAAAAACACTATAGATGTGATTTATTAGTAATCTTGGACCTCCAGAGTTGCTTGTCTCATCAATATAATAGTCAGGCGTAAAAAATCCTAACGTACCATTTGCATTAGATGTTACTTGTGCAGCAGGTATATACTCATAGTCTTTAATTATATCCCATGTATCTATAAAATCAGTAAGTTGAGGCACTGAAGGTATTGCCGAAGCTGATAAATCTACTTTTCTTATTGATTGAGTATAAGTGTTCTGTCTGTGTACATACAATAAGTCTTCAAGATCACCATTACCTACAACGAGACCAAACGTATCTTGTGAGTAGCTGTCATTATTTGCATCCTCTGCTGACCACTCTGCATAGTTCCAAGTAGAAAAATCTTTTGTCCAAAGCAGTCGATGCCAATCATAGGTTGTGTTTGTTCCATTTTTGTTTGAATTAGCATTAGCTTGGTAGAAGAAAAACTGACCACCATCATGATTTTTGCTGATCTGACCAAAGTCATCTAATTCATCCAAAGTCCAAGTATTTCCTGAAGTATCAGTAATAGAAGCTGTTAAACGAGTCCATGTTGATCCGTTGTTTGTTGAATAATATATTGGTCTTGGAGTACCGCTACTAGGTGGATAAGTATATCTAAGTATTGCATTTGAGCCTATTACAAAAAGTTGATTAATACCATAATATGAGTTAACATCATTTAAAAACTGACTTGTTACTTCATAATTACTCCATGTACTTGCATCAGTTATTTCAGAAACTGGTATAACATATGACCTGCCTAACGTACCATTGTAACTTGTTCGTGTGTCGTCTAAAAGATACATGTATCCATTTTCTATTGAACAGTTTCCACCTGCAAAAAAGGTTTTAGAATTGGTTGCTGAGTTCCAACTCAAACCACCTCCAATATTACTTAGATTCGAGACTGTCTGGTAGGTTGATGCATCAGTACTATAAAATAAATCTGAACCATCACTTCGTTGAACCGCTAAGAAGTTATTTGAACTTCCATCATATTCACAAACAAAATAAATATATCTATTGCTTTGTGGAAAGGTGTGAACCAAAGATGTGGTCAACATATTATCTGTAGATTTATACAGTGTATTCCTTGTTGTTACAGTTGGGCTGTTTGGATCTGGCGAAAAATATAAGTCATTACCATGCGGAGTTATCTGTCTTGGAAAAAATCCCCATCCAGTTCCACTTGTATTTTGCTGTGCAAGTAAAGTGTCATTTTTAAAATCATATGTAAACCAATATTGGTTGGCGTAAGAGGGATCTAAATCTGTCTGAAAATTAGTAAATATATATGCTTTTCCGTTTCCATATGCAACTGGTGATGGTGTTGCCCAAATCTGATTGTAAGGACCAAAAGTACTACTAGGTAAGCTTGGATATCCTCCGTAACTAACGGTAGTGCTGAAATCATTTATATAAGTACCAGTTACTAAATTGTTTTGTTTGATTATAGGTTGCATTAAACCATCTACAATTCTATCGCCAGTAGAAGGTAGGTTGTTATAATTTCGATACGAGGTGCTACTACTTGTTTCTCCGTAATTAACACTAGTATTAATTAGGAAGTTGCCATCAAAAAACACGATATTGGGAAATTCTTCTGGATATGTAAGTGTAACATTTGCTGTAGGATGTAATTTTGTAGTTGATATATTTCCAAACATGTTTTTATCAACTGTCCAATTTAGTCCATAATTCCAAGATACCATGTACATTTCTTGTTGCAGATAAATACAAAAACCTGTAGCTGGATTTATAGCAAAGGCTAAATTATTTTCACTTGACGTATAGTTAATTATATTTCCTATACTAGCGTCATAATCATCTGCAGTATAAGTGTTTGCATAATCCCAGGTTACTGGTGTTAATGATTGTCTTGTGTATTGAGCTACTGGAGCGATTCTTGCTTGTACATTAGTGCTACCTGTTTGACTTGGGTGATATTTAAACAAGACTGTTTGCCTCCAGGTGCTGTTGTCATGTTGCATTGTCAACGTCTCAATAAAAACGTAATTATATTTTAAACTAGCATGTAGTCTAAACAATCTTTGAGAAGTACCTACTGTACCATACTTAGTTGCAGGTTTATAAAAATCAGCTTGTTTACCATTACTATCTAAATAAACATCTGCCATGTCCCATGTTGCACCATCATCTTCTGAAATCATTAAATATGCCTGCATAAATTGTTGCATATATTGTGTGGTGTCTATTGTAAATCCTACACCATACCAGACCTTATTTCCTGATGAATCAACCCCAGCAAATGCAACATCTTCCATTCTCCGTGCATATGTGCCAATAGCAGACGACCAAGTTGCATCGTTATGTGTTACTGAAGAAAAGGTCTTACCTCTGTCAACAGACCTTCTCATAACGCCATTACTATAGATAGTTATTATTGTTCCATTACCACCATCATCTTTACTCCACCCATATGGCTCATATATATCACGCACACCAGATCCTCTTGATCCAAATGAAGCCTGTCTTGATTGGTTCACATGTCCCCAACTATACGCATCAGTACCGCTCTTCATTATATGATATACAGAGCTGTTTTGTTGATTTGTTTGTGTTTCAAATATAGGTCTATCATTTCCACCTGTAAATTCACATGAGTTAGTTTTTACTATACTCCTTATAGAGTCTGTATAACCATTCCTTCTTGTTGGTTGAACAACCCAACATTTATCATCCCATACTATCCAGTTTTCAGTGCCTCGTAATCCATTATCGAATATCATACTAGCATTTACAAAATCCCCATTTACGGTAAGCGTTATAGTTCCCCAATAAATATCTATAGATCCTGTGTAAACACTTGTTGAAACACTAACCGTCTTTGAAAATTGACCACTAATTGAAAAAGCAGGTCCGCCATTTATTAATGTAGAGGAATAAAAAGTTAGTGCGTTTGTTTCTGCTGTTACAAAAAACGAGTATGTATGTGTGTTTAATGCTGCATAAGAATAAGAAGCTCCACTTTCACCTATATATTGTCCAGTAGGAATTTGACGTGGAAAAATATAATTACTAAATATAGGCATATCACCCCCTGTATACTGAGAGTTAAAGAAAATATTCCCAGTTTTTTCTACACATGTTCTACCTATGGTTGTTGTTGGAAAGTCAATAGTTGCAATATTTTCAGGCTCTGCTCCACAAGCTATATCTCCTATATCATACCTCAGACTTACTTTGAAAGTTTGTGTTCCATACATTCCATTACCAGACCTATCTGTAATAGCATAATCAGTAGCACTATCATCAACAACAAGGATTGCATTATTAAGTCCATCCCACTCACTACCCTCTGTAAATACATTAGGAGGACCAGAAAATATTTTTCCTGCTGCAGCCTTAAAAGAAAACGGACCTAACTCACCGCTACTTTGCTCTCTTATTTGTGATGATTGTATTAATACATTGTTTGCCATAGTGCAAATTTACTAATTATGTTAATGTTGTCAGTAATGGTAGGTTACCTAAATAGCCATCAGTATATGTAGCTACTACTGTTGCATCCTCCCATCTAACTATAAACAGATCATCTACTTGACCTCCACTAGAATTTATGACTGCAAAGTATGGTGACAAATTAAATGTTGGGAATGCGTTTTGACCACCATTATTAAAGTCTAAGTCAGCGTATGTTTTTACAATAGACACTTTTGATCCTGGAGCTGGTACACAATAATTAGATTGACATACGTCAAACTGAGGTCTCTTATTGTAATAGTAGAATCCTCTTTGCTCAGATGTGCTGACAGGGAACTTGCTAGTAGCTAGAGTTTGATAAGTTCCAAAATACGTTTGCCCAAGATCCCATATCTCTAGATTCGTAGGCATGTCATTACCTAGATTAACAATGTGGTGATAACTCTGTCTTCGTTCTGTTTGTACCGTTGACTGACTAAATACTTGTACGTTTATATTTGTTAAACCATTATTAGCCGATAAATAGTTGTCACTTGCTGCGTATACTTTAAAGAATGCATCAGCGTTGAACTGTGCGTTTGTTGGATATTTATCCAAGTTATCGTAGCATCCATCGTTGTCATCATCTGGATCGATGTGATCTGGTATACCATCACCATCTGTATCGATAGTAGATGTTGTAGTTGTTGGATTTTTAGTTGTTGTACTTGATGTGCTGCTTGTAGACGTACTAGAAGTACTCGATGTTGAACTTGTTGTTGGTGCAGTCGGACAAGAAACATCAACATCCCATCCAGTGCTTGCAAGTGGTGCATATACCTCAATGTCTAATAGAGCATAGCTTTGTGGCTTGAACCATCTTATTTGTGCTCCTGATCCTTGTGTTATCGTTTCACTTGCTAATCCTCTGTTTGCTAATTCAGTGTTTAGATCTGTCTGATATGTCGTGTCACCTAAGTATCCTGTGTCGTATACAATGTCTCCTAAGTATTTTATGACAATTTTATCTGGAATCTGATATGTAGTGATATCTATATCAACCCAACCTACTCCTGTTCCCAGGTTTACTTTTGTTGTAGATGGGAACTGCTGTGCTCCTGAAGTACCATAACTAAAACTTGCTGGGCAGTTCTGAGATGCAAAACTAACAGTCGTTGTAGGTGTAGATGGGTTTATAGTTGTTGTACTTGTCGTTGTAGATCCTACAGAACAATCTATAACATCTAGAACTTCACCTGAAGAATCTATTTTTATCATGTATTTATTAGGCTCTGGAGTTGATCCATGGGAGAAGTTTTGTGCCATAATAAACCAATTGTATGTTGCTCCCTGGTTTTCATTTAATGAGCCATCAAATATCGATACATTGGCATTATATACAGTGTCGCCAATAGCAGGTAAAACACCTGATCCATTATGTCTTTTGGACATTTTAAATGTATCTATATCACATAAGAAATCATGAGTCCATTGCGTTGGACCTCCAAATGTTTGAGCAAACTCATAGTTTTCTTTTGCAAACCAAGTGTAACCAAAATGATCAGTTCCTAAATAAAACTGTGTTGTAGGAACTAAAGTTGTACTCGAAGTACTAGTTGTAGATGAACTAGATGTTGATGACGTTGATGTTGATGTACTACTTGTTGAACTAGTTGTACTAGAAGTACTAGATGTTGTTGTTGAGGTCAAGCCAGGGTCTATTGTTGTACTTGACGTTGAAGTAGTTGGCTCTAAAGTAGTACTTGATGTAGAACTCGTACTTGTTGTAGAGCTAGATGTACTACTAGAGGTACTACTAGAGGTCGAACTAGAAGTTGAGGAAGTTGAGCTTGTACTTGTTGTAGAACTAGAGGTCGAACTAGAAGTTGAACTAGAAGTAGAACTAGATGTTGATGTAGTACTACTTGTAGATGAAGTACTCGATGTTGAACTTGTTGAAGTACTTGATGTTGAACTTGTTGATGTAGTTGAACTAGAAGTAGAACTAGATGTTGATGAAGACGTAGAACTACTTGTAGATGACGTACTAGTTGTTGAACTGGATGTACTAGACGATGTACTTGATGACGTACTAGACGATGTACTTGATGACGTACTAGACGATGTACTCGATGACGTACTAGTTGTTGGTTGTAAAGTTGTTGTCGTTGTTGGACATGGTCCTGCTACACTAGTATTCTGATTCTGAACAAATGCTGATGAGGCATAATAACAAAGTACATACCAACAGTCTGTGCTACTAGAAGGCGTTGAAAAGAGTAAAGTAACAATATCACCAGGCTGATATGGTACAGCTTCAAAAACATCTGCATAAATATAAGTTCCGCTAGATACGTTTCGTAACAAATATACTGGATATGGATTATTTCCATCAGGATATGAACCAACAGGACATCCAAATGTTGTTGTCGAACTAGTACTAGATGTGGATGTACTAGAGGTACTACTAGAAGTACTACTAGAGGTAGAGCTTGAAGTAGAAGAACTAGTCGAACTAGATGTAGACGAACTAGTTGTGCTCGATGTAGACGAGCTGGTACTTGTAGTGGTTGACGAGCTTGTCGAACTAGAGGTTGAAGTCGTAGAACTACTTGTGCTTGTTGTGCTCGAACTTGTCGAAGTTGTACTACTAGATGTAGACGAGGTGGTTGTACTGGATGTTGACGAACTTGTGCTTGTTGTACTAGAACTAGTGCTTGTAGTTGGACATGCTGCACATATATCTAAGATGTCACCAGTCTGTGACGTTCTCATTGTATACTGAGCAATTACACACTGGTTTCTATCTGACGATGATAATGAAAACCCTACATATGTATTTACGCCTGTAAAATATGGTATTGTTAATTCTGAATCTGAATATATGGTTCCTTGATTGGGTGATAAACTACCTACAAAATATAAAGTTTGATTATCAAACTGAACAGCAGTTGTACAAGCTGTAGAGCACGTTGGTGACGTAGAAGTTCCGCAATGAAACTGACCTCTAAATATCTCTGTGTAAGGTGGTAACGTAGTAGACGAGGTTGAAGTTGTAGAGCTAGAAGTACTTGTCGTGCTAGAAGAGGTGCTACTAGTGCTTGAAGTGCTTGTTGTTGTAAAAGGCGACAATGTTGTGGAACTAGTGGAACTAGTTGTGCTTGAAGTACTTGAGGTACTGCTTGTCGATGTAGTCGAACTACTAGTTGAAGACGTTGATGTGCTTGACGTACTTGTAGTTGACGAGCTTGTTGAGCTTGTGCTAGATGTTGTTGTACTAGATGTAGAACTTGACGTGCTAGTTGTAGGTGGGTTACAGTCATATATATCTATAACGTAACCATTATTATTTACTTGTATTATCTCCTCGTAATATTCTGTAGACAAATCAGGATTTGTGTTTGCTCCTGAGTGGAACCAACAATTACCTCCCTGCAATGCTATTCCATTAATTGTTCTAATTCTATCGCCTACTTCAGGTAAAGTATTACTACCATTGTGACACATATCTGCAAGCATTCTAGTAGACGTAGTACAAGCAACTGCTGGATCTGAATTACAATATGGCACAGATGTACCTGTACCTGTACCTAACACAAAAGGATTACACGTTGGTGTGGTTGTCGATGACGATGTGCTCGATGAAGTACTTGTTGATGTACTAGATGTGCTTGATGATGTAGAAGATGTAGTCGAGGATGTACTACTAGATGTACTTGAACTTGTAGAACTGCTTGTTGAAGTAGTAGAAGTACTCGATGTACTAGATGATGTTGATGATGTTGAGGTAGTACTAGTAGACGATGTTGAGGTAGTACTAGTAGACGATGTTGAGCTTGTAGAAGAAGTACTCGTAGTTGTACTACTAGTAGATGATGTCGTTGTAGAGGATGTTGATGTTGTAGACGAAGTAGACGAAGTAGACGATGTTGATGTTGTTGTGCTTGAAGTACTACTTGTAGATGTGCTACTCGTTGAAGTTGTTGTACTGCTAGAGGTTGAGGTTGTACTTGATGTTGGGAGTTGTCTTGCAGTACAGGATTGTTTGTTTGTTACTAATCCATTGTAACCTATCTGTAAGGCTGCAGTTTGACTTCTATATGTATTTGTTTCAGAGGCAGAATACCAACAGTTAAAACCAACAAAAGGAGTATACTGTCCATCTACTATTCTGTATACAGTGTCAAATATGTCTGGTAAAGCTCCAGAACCGTTATGGCAAAACGCCTCATCAAAATAATCGTATTTATCGCAAGGATCTGGATCTGTAGTACAGACGTAGTTACCTTCGCTATCTGTACCTATATAAAATGGCTTACAAACAAATGCTGTAGATGATGTGCTTGTAGTACTAGTTGTTGGGCCAGGGAGAGGCTCAAGAGTAGTGGAGGTAGTGGTATCAAAAAAAAAAGGTCGTTTGTGACGTTGTTGGAGGAGCTGTTGTACTGGTCGTAGACGTTGATGACGTGCTACTTGTAGACGATGTTGAAGTAGGTGGAGCATCATCGTCATAGATTAACTCACACGTTATTGTATCTGGCCTCCATTCACTGTAAGAGCCTTGTAAAGATACTACATACTCCCTGTCATGAGGATCGTATCCACCCAGAATTCTATATGGATTTTGGTTTTTAAGGCGATCTCTAAAGTAATCAACCATTCCAAAATCAGATATCTGCTCAATGCCATCTTGTGACAACCTACAGACAGCACCTCTACGCTCATCAACAAAATATAAACGTCCACCCCATAACGAAACTGAGAATGGATGTCGTGTAACACCAAACTCTCCAGCATATGGTACGACAGTTCCTATTATATCCGTTGAAGCTCCTACATTTCCAGAGCCATCTGCATTAAATAATATGTTCTTATTAATCAGTAACCTAGAAACTCTGTTTTCCTGGAAACTTATAAGATCTGCTCCTCTTGGCACTATCCTATTGATGTCTCCATACTCATCGTCTAGATCTTTATAATTTAGTTCAGCAAGACTAAAATCATTTAATCCATTGAGTTGTGTTGACTGCTCGTATACACCACTCCATGTTATAGAAGTAGTTCTAAAAGATTTTTTATATTCCTGTAAGTTAGTTAATGGCTTTGTATCTAATTTATATACTGGTGCATTAAATAAATCTCTGATACTTGTGCTCTCTACTGCGTTACCAAAACCCCAGGCATTGTAGTAGGGTAAAGTTATTATAGCTGAATCAATGCTCGTTTGATTTGTATCTGATCCTTCACCTGTATGATACCCATTAACAATATCATAAGTCTTAGGTATTTCATAGTACAATTCAGTTGTGTCCTCAACTGGCTTTGTTTCGAAACAGAGTTCATCAGTAGATGATCTCTTGATTATACGTATACTATTATTTATTTTTACACGTGCATCAACGTCATTGTTTTGTGTTCCTAAACTTCTTATTATTAAATGTAAAGGCTCTGTATTAGCTCTTGATGTTTCCATCTGTGTTGAGCTACTTCCATACACACCTCTTTCAAAAAATACTCTGGTTTGGGCAAACTCTGCTTCAAATATAGTTCTAGCTCCAGACTTAAAATACCACTCTTCTAAGTTTGGATAGTTTCCTGATGATACAAACTCATAAGTCCAAAATTGAGTTGCTTCATTGTATTCATCATATTCTAAATTTATGACAGTACCAGCTCTAATCTCCTCATCTTCAACTGGATCTATACCTTTAAATACTGAGAATGCTTTGCTGTTCCTAGGATAACTAGGATTGGCTGGTTTAAGAGTAGCGTTCCACACATCATTAGTATCATGACCAATATTAGCACCAAAATCAACTGTAAGTCCAGTAGTCCCAAGAGCAATCGGAGTTCCTGATGACATCAAAACACCTGTCGCTGACTCACCATTAGTTGTTCCGTCATCTAAATAATCAACTGACCAAGTAAAAGTGTCAATAGTACTAAGACCTGAAGTAATTCCATCTACAGCAATAGTTAATCTTGCATACGCACTTCCAGTGTAAGTACCTGCAATAATAATATCATTAAGAGAAGAAGTCGTTCCGTAGTAAAAAGGTCCAGTAGTTTTTGCAGGTAATGCCTCGTATGATGGCAAGGGATTGTTTCTGCTATTAGAGCTATCATCATAATCACTATTTTCATAGGTATCATAATCTTCAAGATTCATTCTAAATCCAACAGGTTTTATTTTCATGTAAGTACCTGAAGGTTGTGCTATTGGTGGATCTCCAGCTTGCGGATAGTTTTCGTCTTCTAAAAAATTAAAATCTTTAGACTCTACCTCTAAGACTTTTGTCTCTATTAAGGAATTTTTTACTCCTCCTGTATCTGATTTGACTATAATAAAGTCGTCTGTTTTTACCTTGTTTACATCTGTAGCATTTAGTAGGATATACACAAAGCCAGTATCATCATCTTTTTTAAATGTAGATGGAAGAATGTTGTGATAGTTCTGTTTTGTTTGCTTTACAAAAAACCTATACTTACTAGCAAACTTTGGTGGTTGGTTATTTATAGTAACCTGTAATTTATTTTCACTCTTTGACAAACTAGGGTCTACATATATAGAATTCTCAGAAGAAGTTAAAACTGTTGTTGACCTTCCAAAGTCATCCAAATAAACAACACCTAATTCGTAGTCTCTATTTGTCTTTACTGTAGTGTATACATTGCCAGTTGTAGTAGATGGAGTTGAAACTATAGCAGGATCAAAATCAATATTGATATCATCACCATTCCTATCTTTTAAATCAAAGTTCTCTGTATAGTTTGCATACATTACACGATTATCAACAATCGCTTGAGATCTTGCAGTCAACGGTACGTTATCGTAATATCTTTTTAACTCTCTACTATCTAAGAGTTTATATATCTTACTGTTGTCAAAGGTGAATTGATAGGTAGTGTTATCTGATATGTTTTTCTTTTGCTTATCAAAACTCTCTACTAAAAATATAGTATCATCACCGTATACCTTGAATACTAAATCTATTTTGTCTACCTTATCAGAACCTGTATCCATAGTAATCTGTGCCGAATTAAACTGGTTCAGCATAGATTCATTAGAAGAGATGTTGTAGTCAAAAATAAAATTAAAAGGTTTAAAAGCAACCTCAGAGAATGGTGACAATACAGAGTATTCACCACTTTCATATTCCCATCTGTAAGCAAAAGAAATAAACTTCTCTTTTATGTTGTTTTCTTTTGCAGTTGGTGTAGTTTGTAAGTTTAAAGAAGGTGGAGATAATGGTGGTTTCTTAATTACTGTGATCTCTTCTTCTAAAAAACCACTAGCGGTAAACAGCTTTGCTTTATCTACATTTATCTTTCTAGGATTGTTAATGCCATCAGTAAAGAACAGCATAATGACATCGTTGTCATTGTCATACAGAATATCAGATTGTATGTAGTCTGATTTAGAAAAGTTAAGGACGTTAGCATTTCCGTCACGAGTATCCTGTAACACCATTGTGGCGACCTCGTTATCTAAATCGTATTCTGCTATATAAGAACCATCATCTGATCTTACAAACCACCATATCTTATTAAGGGAATCATCTGCAACAGAACCAATACAAACTGAATTAGTTCCAAAGTCCAAGTCAGTACTTGTCGTCACAGCAGAATTAGACAATGAGTTTTCTAACGCACCAACACCAGATGTAGATGAACTGATCACCTTTGCATTTAAGGCATATCTATATTCACCCTGCTGAATTAGACGCTCATCTGCGTCTCTATTCATCTTCCCTGATGTAAATACGTTTTTAGATTCCATTATTTAATCCACTTGTTTCGGCCTTTCAAGGACTGTACTAAATCAAAAGGATGTATATCCATCATTCTGATTTTCATGTTTTTCATAGCAGCAAAAGCTTCATTCTTATATCTACGCACTATGTACTCCTGAACACCGAACCTGTGGCTAACGATCTGATGAGCTATTTGTTTGTATAAAAAGTCTTCTGCCATTTTATTGACTTGTAGCTCGTCTTCTCCAAGGTAGGATAGACCATCTGTAATATACTCTATAATAATATGCTTACCTTTTACTTCTGAGCTAAATCTTATAATACCTAAATTCTTGTCTATTCTATATGTTCCATTTACATTAGATCTAGAAGTATCCATGCCAAAGCGACCACCATTGAACTCATCACTCAAGTTTGAATTAGACCCAGAGCTTGAATCCGTATCGTCTGCTATCTCAGTCATCTTATCTTCTAAATAAGGTGTCCCTTCTAAAGCATCACCATCGCTGTTGAATAGTATTTCGTAATCGCTGTCTTGAAGATACGCTTTTGCAATAGTAGACTGATCGTTTTTCATTATAACGTGTAACCTACCTCTTTCATCAACCCAAGACAATCTAACAAGCTTTACAAAGTCTTTTGGCATCTCAACCTGCAAATCATTATCTAGCTCTAATTCTAACGCTCTAACGTCCTTTAAGGCATCGTAATGAAGTTCTTGTAAGGCTCTTTTAGCATGAAATATAACATCATATCTTTTAACTGAACTCAATACTTTATCATCTCCTACATAGAACAAGTAAAAGTTGTTTATGATATCAGACAGTTTTACAAACTGATTATTACCCCAGTTCGAACTATCACTATAATATTGCAGATCAGTCAAAGCCATCTATTACATATTTTCTTTTTGTGTTTCTGTACTGTCTATTGTTGTTGCTAACTGAGACACTTCCTGTTCTCTTATAGTCACACCAGCAAGCTTGAGTATTTCTATAGTCAAAGCAGGAACATCCTCTTCTGACAACTCAAAGTCTTGATAATCTAAAGCAGAACCATTAAATAAAAGGTCCTCACCAACTACTGTATAAGTCCAGTTAGGGTCTCTCAGTTTTCTGATATATAGAAAGTCTAAATTAGAATTTACAGTATCAGGTAAAACAGTAATAAAACTATTAACGTCAACGTATACAGGATACTTATCCGTAGGAGCAGTTAGGTTAGAAGTCTTTAAAAACTTCTCATATTTCTTTTCTACCTCTTCTATTTCTACATCATCTTTTCGTATAGAAAGCAAGTGATATAGATCTACTGGTTTAGCATATCTACCACCACCTTGACCAACTGCTGTTGTTTTAACTAGCTTTTCTATATTCTGCCTTAGTATATGTTCTCTATCAGCATACACGTCACCGCCTCTACCAGTTCTAGCTTGTGCATTAAGCATATTATACTCATCAAAGTATCTTTTAAAGATAAGATCCTGAGCATGCTTTGCATAGTAGTTGAATTCAGATGGGGTTAAAAACCCTCTATTCTCTTTATTCAAAACCGATAAGACAGTATTTCTAACGTGATTTATCATACGCCAAAGTTACAAAAAAAGGGAAGGCACTTTTGATGCCCTCCCTCATAGTGTCATATATATTTAGTATTACAGCTTTGCTGATATACCATGCATAACATCTAAACCTTCATCTGTTTTAAAGAACTGTGCTAAGGCTGAATATGGATTCTCTCCAAATGGTACAGTCAATAGCTTTGACTTCTTTTTATCATTCCAGTTGAATGTTCTACTATTATCGTCTAAAGTAATGACTCCCATTTCCGTAGCACGTATAGCTAGGTTCCTTAGTTTTATATCCTCATCATTAGCTAGACTAATAAACTCCTCTGGGTTTTGTTGTGCCCAAATAATCATATCACGTCTAATTTCATTAGACTTCATCTCATTAACTTGAGACTTGATAGCACTTCTTGCTATAGCTTCTAGGTCTTCTATCTCCATATCTTTAGCCATATTCATAGCATCCAATACTATATTGATTTCAACTAGATCTTCTCCAGCATCTTTATTAGCATCAAACTCAATATAGTCTCTACCTAAGGCAGGATGATAGATACTTAAAAACTGTTGCAATAATATGTTTTCTTTTGGTACTACAAGCTTACCATCTGTAAATGTAATTCTGCCAATGATAACATCTCCTTGTTGCTCATCAACAAAAATAGAACTTTGGTTTGTAGCGTATCTGAGAGCACGTTGTCTAGTGCCATCAAAATATTGTAGTGGTTTGTTTCTACTGTGTTTTGGATTTAGTAGATAGTTGACAGGAGTTCCATCTGAAGTTAAAACATAAGTCCTGTCCTTTATTTCCCAGCTAGTTGCTGGTTTTCTTTTAGTAGTTGCCATTTTATTAGAATTTAATTAGATTATAAAAAAGGGGACAGGATGACCCATCCCCTTAATAAATACTACTTCATCATAATGAAGTTGTTTGCTCCATGTACGCAAAGTGCTCTTTCTGATAAGAAGTGTACTTGCATAGCATCTAAGTCGCTAGACATAGACGAAGCGGATCCAGCAGATCCAACAACCCAAGACTTGTACTTGCGATCTTCTGCTTCATTCTTTCTAAACTTAACGTTTAAGAAAGGACGTGTAGCATTTTTACCCATTACTTGATCGTAGATAGAAGTAGTTCCAGCAGGAACAAGAACTCCGTCTACAGTAGAGGTAAGACCACCAGTAGTTGGATCATTTAAGTATTTCCAATCAGTTTTGTAGAAGTCATATCCAAGGTTAAATCCTTTGAATCCAAGATTTAAAGCCATGTCTTCTTCGTTGTCGAACAAACCGTAAGAAGCTGTAGATGCACCGCTATTGTTTTGAGCAGCTAGTACAGTATCAATTTCAAACGACTTAGTTCTGTTTACGAAAAGAGCATTTTCTTGAATAGCTCCTTCTTTATCTAAAATCTTAATGATTTCTTCAATATCATCACGATCATCAATAGATCCTGTTGCAATGTTACCACGGTTTTCTAGCTCATAGAATAAACCTTTAGTACCTTTGTACCCAGCAGTATCGGCTCCAGAAGAAGATGCTGCAGGACGACCTTCAATAAGAGAAAGCTCCATGTAGTCTTCGAAACGTAGACGAGTTTCATGCTCAGATTTTAGATACCAAAGATATCCAGTAGCTCCGTTTTCTGTAGTCACTTCGATCCATCCAATTTGTGCCATATCAGAACCATTAACCTCATACTTATCTTTGATGATAATTGGGTTGTTAGTCTGAATGTCTTTTGGAGCATCTAGTGATCCAGACATACCGTTTGTACCTTTCTTAAATTCAGAACCAAACGCATAAACTTTAAGACCAGTAGTAGCTAAGTCAGAGTTTAAGTTTGCACCTGAATAAGAAGCAACAGTGATAGTATTTGCATCAGCAGCAGTAATGATCGCTTTGTCTTGATCGCCATCTGCATCAACAATAATAACAGTTTGATTTACTCTAAATGGGTGACCGTTAGAAGTAATCACATCAGCAGATCTAGTAGCACCAGATACTGCTAGGTGTAATCTTCCTTGTTCACTCCATTGAATAACGTCAGAAGCAAAGGGCAATTCAGCACCTAATTGACGTAGGAAAGAAGATACAGTACGATTACCATACTTTTCAAATTCTTTCTCGTACACTTCTGGTAGGTATTGAGATGTGAACTCAATACTTGATCCTAAATAGTTAGTCGATAATGTCGACTTACTTGGAGCAGGGGTTAATGCACCACCTACTCCACTCATTGTTACAGCCATTGTAAATTTTTTAAAAGGTTATTAACTTCGTTTTTTAAATTTTAGGCCTCCAGAAAAATCTCCATCGCTATCTAAGACTCTATACTTCAAGCCAGATTTTTCAGTTACTTGGTTTTCTCTTACAGTCATGTCTATGTTTTTAGTCTCCTTAACGATGTTATTTGTCGCATCGGATAAACCTTGCTCGTAAGCAAGTTTAGCTATAAGGTCTGGGTTTGTCATTGCAAACGCTGACTTATGAAACTCATAGGCATCCCTCAAAGCACCAGTATCTTTATCTGTATATCTCGACAACATCTTATTGATGTCGGACTGAGACTGCTTTACTTCATTAGGACTAGATAACTTAAACAACAACTTCTTTTTACCTACATTGAATTCAAAACCTTTGAATTCTTCATTAAAAAGATTATCAGTTTTAGCTCTAAATACGTCCTGTAGATTCTTAGATTGCTCTTCGCTCTCTCTAGATTCCTGCTTGTATTTGGAATAAAACTCCAAAGCTTCCTGTGTGTTAGCGTCCAATGGCTTACCGCTTGACTCAAGTGGGACCTTATATTTGTTTGCCAAATCTTCAAGGTGCTTCTTTGCTTTATATACCTCATCTTTATACGCAATCTTTTTTCTTCTTACATCCTTTTCTTCATCAACCTCTTCATCGTATCCGAAACTTTCAGTGATCAAGTAGTTAATGTCGTCAGGTGATAAGTGAGGTTTGGTCTCTCTATAATACTCATACAATGCAGCAGAATCATCAAGACTAGACACATCTCTTTGTGCCATAATAAAATCTTGCATCGATCTACCAGTCTCTTGTTTAAACTTGAGATATGTTTGAATATCTTCAGAAAGTTCCTGCGACTGCGTTTTTTCTTCATTATTTGTAAGAACTTCATCAATAGAGTTGTACTCTTTTTGATGTCTATCTTTGAGATACTGTAATACAGCTTGCTCATCGATTTCTTTTCCCTGAGCTTTTGGCTCTGGCTCTACATCCTCAGAGCTAACCTCTACTGTTGGCTCTTCTGTAGTATCTTCAGGTTCTGCAGTTCCAGTTTCAGTTGTTGCTGGTTCCACTTCCTCCTGTGTCCCTTGCTCGGTTGTCGCCTCTACCTCTGTAGTTTGCGTCTCTTCCTGAGCAGTTTCTTCTTTTTCGATGGGTTTACCATCATCATCAAGTGGTCTCAACTTCCACCCTAATTCGTTTTCTTCTGCCATTTTAATAAATTTAATTTAACTGTAACTATCTGATTGCAAAGGTACTAACCTTTATTCTCCCATAAGACCTTGAATACCAGACCCTAACGCATCTTGGCCATCAAAATCAATGGGATCTAGATCTTGCTGACGTTGCTGTATCATCTTCGATTGCTGACTTGCTTGCTTTTCAGTTCTCTTATCTTTACGATCTTCCCTGTAAGCTTCTTTACTCATCTGAGTTGCAACATCTACGCCTAGTTTTTTATTCTGGATTTCTCCCTGCTTTTCTAATAATAATAGTTTAGCCTGGAGTTCTTTATCCATTCTGGCTAGTTCAAACTCATTTTTCATTTGCAGTATTTGAGCTTCTAGTTCTAGCCTTCTAGCATCACCTTCTTGCTTCTTAGCTTCTACAGCCATTTGAGCTTCTTGTTGTGCTTGTGCCTGAAGTGTAATATTTTCTTGTTGTTTTTGTTTTTCAAGCTTATCTCTTCTTTTTTTCCTGACCTTTAACAGTTGTGATGCTATCTTTACGTTCTTAATATTTCTAACGTCTATGGCATCATCTATGTCAATCTTTCCAGAAGATAAGGACGCTTGTATGTTTTGTTCTAAAACTTGTTTTTCTTCTTCGTCTGGATGTAACTCTATAAAGATTCCAAAGTCGTGTAAGTGTAACTCCTTTATTTCCTCCATCAGCTCCACACTGTATTTGCCAACTGATTTTACAAAGTCATCTTTGAAGTCAGAGTATTCTAAAAGATCTGCAATCCTATAAGAAACACACTCAGAAAGTCTTTGTGTTGTATGTAGTGCAGACCTAAGCACGTGGCGTGTAGCTGTGTTAGAATTTAGAGCAGCCATTTTTTGCACCCCTACTAAACTTTTAGAGTCTGGAGTACTACCATCCCTAGCTTCATTTAGTCCTGTCACAGACCTAATCATTTCTAAGTTGTAGTTGTATACACTTATAAGGCTAGATATTTTACTATTAGCTCCACTAGATGTAAGTTCTTGTACAGGAATTTTTCCATGATTGAACTCACCCTCTTCCGTATAACTACGCCCAATAACAGAGCCTGTCTGGAAAAACAAGTTAAGTGCTTCTTGTGGATTATATGTATTACCATTTCCTAAATTTATAGATGACAATCCATCAATGTCTAGATAGACACCATCTGGAATCATTTTAGAAGTAACCTGTTGCAGCTTCAAATGATTTAGTTGTATCTGATCTGCAAACGGTATCATTCTCTTAACTAGAGAGTCCACTGCTCCCCTGTACATTTTTGGAGCATTGACAACGAACGGAGCGTAAACCTTCTGAACTGCCGACTTTGGTCTGACCATGTTCTTCATTATCTCCCATTTTAGAATGTAGTGCGTGTTTAGCACAAGTACACCTTCGTACCATACGTCTATTTTTTTAGAAAGTTTCTCAAATCTTGCTTGTTCTGTTTTTGGTGGATCGAATGAGTCGTCTTTCTGTAGAACCTTATCTGTACCGTAGGCGTTTTTCTTCTTTTTATATACGATGTTCTTATCCGTCTTGTAACAAAAATATAGTAATGTCGCAGTGTTGCGATCAAAATTATCAGTGTTGTATCCACCTCTCATGCCTCTATAGACATCTGCCTTAGATGACATCTTAGCTATTTCTTCTAGCTGTGACTGTGTAAGAGATGGATCAATTTTCTTTAGCTCAGTAATATTTACATTCTTTACTTCACCAAAGTAATAACAGTCCTCAAAATTTGGATCTTCAGTAGGACTCCAAATAAGATTAGCAGGATCAACATATTCTAACTTAATACCTTCATGTGTATTAAAAGAATGCTTTACTGCTGATATTCCTAAAGTAACTTGATCGTAATGTACTTTTTTTCTTATATGATCGTAATTATTTGTCTTTAAAACAGACTCTATAGATTTCTCTTTAGCTATTTCTATATCGTCTTTATAATCTGTGATCATATGAAGATCTAGCTCATCATCATTTTCTGGTAAAGTATCTGCTTCATTAGTAAACATTTTACCTCCTAGCAGTTGCTCCATTTCTTCAAAGTCTTCCTTGTTACGCATTTGCGTTTGGACTTTGTTTTTGTAAACTGCTTTTTTATTTGATGATACTGGATCTATCGCTTCTGCACGAATGTCGTACATTCTGTCCTGCATGCCATTCACTACTATATCAACAAACTTAGGTATTATTGGTACTGGTGTCCAGTCTAAGTTTAGGTAAGATATATCACCGTTGATTGCTAATTCGTTCTTGTATTTTTGAACAGATTGTTCACCGAGTGCATATTGTCTTAGTCTATGATAAGAATCCCTGTTGTTGTTGAAACGTGAAGTTCCTGTTTCTTTTCTAAACCACTCCTCCTCAATAGCTCGTCCAACTCTTAGGCCATACTCAGTTGTAGACTTTTCAGCATCTGATGCCAATGTGTTTGGCAGTCCAACAACTTTTCTAGTGTAATTTCCGTTTGCCATAATAAACAGATTATCCCTTTAATATCGTGCTATTTAAGCCAGAGTTATTATACCTTGCAAAGGTAAGGTTTATTTCGTTACTCTTTTTTGGCGGTTTGACTACATACCTTTGCGTTGCCATTATAGCCATCCCAGAACTTACTGTAGCATCAAACTTTGTTCTACTATGTATATCGTAGTTTGCCCAGTCTAACAATGTTCTAGTGAAATACATTTTTCCTATGGAGTCTTCAGAAAAACCTACGTGTTGATTTATATAAGACTCTATCGCTTCTGCGTGTATAGATATAACAGAAGGCGAAGAGGGTATACCACCTAGCTCTCTTTCTGCTTTAGATAAATCTAACTTAGACTTATCTGGTCTAGAAACAGAAAACTTCCTGTATCCTCTGTTCTTTAAATAATACAGTAGTCTAGGTTTGTTGTTTTCTGCAAGTATAGGCATACCATAAAAATGTATGGCCATCAAAACATCTTCAAAAAATAACTCTGCTGTTTGTGGTCTAGATATGTATTCTAAAAAGAACACATTAGATGGTCCATCGAAATTAACTTTAGTTATACCATGAAGTGCACCTTTAGATCCACCACCACCTACTGTTCCTGATATATCATAAGAGTCACAACCAAAAGCTCCAATGTGCTCATTACCAGGAGAAAACAAACCGTTCGACCTGACCACATTATTCCTAAGCTCACGTGGAGGTGTCCAGGTTACATAAAAAGGACCATTCCTATCAGGTGTCCATATAACCTCGCCATCTCTCTTACCGTCTTTCCAAGAAAACCTACCACGTTTCACAACTCGCTGTGCTTCTAGTGAATCGTTATGGTCTATTTGATCATATATCCTTGTAAGATTAAATATGCTGTTTTGTGCCTCATCTCTGAACGCATGACTTTCAGTTCTAGGAAACTGCCTGTAGAATTCATTTAGAGCATCAGGATCCGACTTCAATGCTTCTGCTTCGTTTTCCCAATAGTCTATAACGCCTTGACTTATGTAGTCACCCTGAATATCTGGGATTGGTTTAGATGGAGTCCTGAAAACAGGTTGTCCGTACATGTCTATAAAACCTTCCATGTTCCATTCCATAGGTATAAATAGCTTGTATAAACCGCTCTTAGTCTGACCGTTAGCGTTTCTTTCGACTACATTAGAGTCATCGTAAAGTTGCTTGAAATTTTCTCCACCCTTATCTCTTGCATTGACAGTAGACCCCATCATACACTTACCGACCACTCTACGTCCTAATCGTAAACATGTTTTAGTAACCCTCCAGTTGTTCAATATATTGTCTGGCTTTTCCCATTTACCAGATTCATCGTGTACAAGCAGTGTTAGTTTTTCGCCATCATAAGAGTTGTCTCCTGTGTTTTTCCAGTTAATGGTTGTGTCAAGTCCTGTAAGGTGTTCCCTGTGGTTCCGCTCAATGCTTTTTCTGGTAAGCTTGCTGGCAGGTACTCTATAAGCGAGTTCTGTTTTGGGTTTATCCATCCCATCCTGTATGGGCCTAAAAAAGAAGGGATAGTTGTTTGATATTGGGACGACCTTATCTGTAAACATAGTTTTTGCATCGGCTCCAGATTTGGACAGTATTCCATATCGTGAATCCATAGTAATTGTGGCTTGATGCACGGTCTCTCCTGAAGACATGTAACTAAACCCAGAACGTCTGTTTTTAAGATAGCACATACCATAAGATCTTTGGTCTGCTTTGCAGGCTTCCCAAAAAATAAAAAAGATTCTGTTTGCTTCTCGATATTCAGGTTTTCCAACATCGATTTTTGTCCACTGTAAGTACATGTAGTGAGAGCCAGTAATATAAGTAGAAGCACCGTTATTTTTAAACCAAAAACCATTCTCTCTTCTTTCAAACTCATTCTCGATGTAATCAACCCATGATTCCTTGAATGTATTCGAGAACTCATTCCACTCGAAAACGGTCTTGATATTTCTGAGTTCTTTTGGGTATTCGAACTCTTCCCAATACTGCTCATTCTTTTTAATACTTCTCTTGTAGACAGATCTAGGTGTTTTAGGCAAACCTATCCGCAATCCAGATATCTCGATTACAGATCCAAGCGTACCATCTTTAGATATAACTACAACATCTAACTCCTTGTTATAACCGTATGCAAATTTAGTTTTTTTAGGAATGCTGATTTCTACTGGTTTCCATAGATCAAGATTTTCTAACCCTTGATTCTGCGAAACTTTGGAATCCTTTATCTTTTCCTTTACCTGTTTCAGATTTCTCCTCATCACTGAGCTTTTGTCTTTCGTTTTCTATACGCTGAAGAATTTCAAAAGCATCGAAAATTGCAAGCTTTTTAGTTGCTGCTGCATTCTTCAATCTATCTGCTGCTAAATCATCATCAGGAGAGCCTGTGATTATTTCTTCTTCAGCAACCTTTATAAGCTCTTCTACTGCACGTTCTCCTGCTTCAATGACTCTAAGTATAGTCTCTTCTATTTTGTTTGATTCTGATGCCTTATCCACAGCTCCTGAGCTTCCTTTATCGTTATATGTTTTTTATCTAATTTATCTTTTATAATCTTGTAAGCTTTCTTACAACAATTCGTCATATCATGTGATACTGGACTCGCCATAGCGTTCATCGTGACTAGGCAAGTCATTACTAATAGTTTTTTCATGTCGTTTGTGTGTTTGTGCCATAAGTATGGCGTTAGTTAGTTTGTCGATGCTCTTTTTTATTTCTTTGAGCTCATTTCGAAGTCCGTTAGACTTCACGTTAATTGTGTCTTTACTCATTCAATTATAGTTTTATTTAAGTTATTCGAACGACTTCTCATTCATTTAGAATTTAATACAAATATCCTTATCTCTCATTCTATATAATTTTTCTCCATCTACAACTATTTTGTATTCGCTGTTTTTGGAGAATCCTATTTTTGTTCCAGGAGCAAATTTTTTAGAGTACTTTACAACGCCCACATGCTCCTCTTCTTTTTGATCAGACCTATATAATTTTCCACTCTGAGTATATTCAACAGGAGTGATAAAACTATATTCATTATAAGCCTCCCAATCATCTTTACGTTTATATAAATATACTCTTTCTTTAGGTATTAAATACATACCATCTCTAAAGTATTCATTACTACGTCTTTTGTCACCCTTCATATCATAATACATTCTAAACACATTATGATGCACGACAACTATGTCGCCCTTTTGAAGGTCATTATCAGGTGAAGAAACTACTTCGCCAAGCCTATTTACATAATCAACATCTTCTATAGATGTATTAACTAGGAGCTCTACGTCCCCTACCTTTTCTATGTTATTATATTCACTACCAACAGGCTTGACCAAGACACTATATCTTGGTGTCATAAATCTATATTAAATTCAATTGTTATTGGAATGTTTTTAAATTCTTTCCATTGTAAGACTTCGTTGTCTTTATTTTTTATCCACACAGAATAAGTGTCATTATTTTGCGTTATTTCACTTATAACATATCTACCACCTAAAGTATCATTGCCAACTACATAATGCATTGCATCTTTATAGTTGGCTCCGATGGATATTTTTCTTATGTTCTTCATACACTATGCCTGAGATTCTGACCAAGATACCTTACCAGTAACCTGTACTGGGCTCTGGAAATCAATCCCTGCTGTATCTTGAGGTTGAACCGCTATAGTAAGTAAGTCAGGACCAGATGGGAATACACTATCTCCACCAAGTATCGAGTTACCAAGTTCTAACAGCTCGCTCAAATCAATAGTTGTTGATCCTGCAGAAACCTTTGTTGCTAATATAACAGTTCCTCCTTCAAATGTATCTCCTGAGTTATACTCAATCAACTGTGATAAAGAAGGTGCGTCAACTTTTTCAAACGTCAAGTTCGATGGTTGACAATTTAGAACTACAAATATCTCTAAGTCTCTATTAGATGTCACACCTGCTTCTCTTAATCCAAGCTGCATACGATTCATAATCTCTCTTTCTCCTACATCTCCTGTTAAAGAAGAGTCGACAGATGGAGCCAATCGAACCGATATCATTGGGATTGGTCTAGATAAATCTACTGCTGTTGATTCGCCTATAGTAAAGGTTGTGGATGTTACTATTTGAGGGTAACTAGAACCTGAAGGCAGTGTGCTTGTTGCTGGATATGATGTATAAACTTTAGTGTTCGTCTGTCCTTTTACAAGCTGTGTGATATAAGTTCCTTCTGGCAATGTAGGCGTTGCACTTTCCTGTATATTCATACCAACTTTAAAATCATTAGCATCAGTATTAGCAAAGTCCATAGCGTATACAAAAACCCTTTGTCCATTCAAGGTAATAACTTCAAACGTACTAGCATCTACTGATGGTGCTGAAGAAGAAGCTCCGTTTGTGAAGGCGTGAGGTTTCGAGTTCGCTGTAAATAAATATGCCTTATCATCGTCAAATGTTCCATCCATAATTACAGATGTTCCAAAGTGGAATAAAGTCGGTGCTGCATTCGCTGCAGATCCATTCATGATTTCATATCTACCAGGCAAGTTACCAGATCTAAAGTAAGATTCATCTAGAATGTTATTGTGTATAAACTCATGAACATACTTAACATGACCCTTTCTGTCTTTAAATCCAAATCTTATCTTACCAGCACCGTACCAAGAATAATCAGCATAAGCCATCTGTATTCTATTAACATCTAAGTCGAAACCAGAAGGTCCAGTACCATCGCACTTATCTATATTCCAAGTTGCTTGCGGAGCAACTTCGTCTTGAGTAAGTGTACATTTCACATTAGTTGCATCAACTCCTCTATAAGAAGGCTGAACCACAAATCTAGTATCTGAGGATATCTCTACAACCTTGTAAGATTGACCTCTAATGACCACAAATTTACCTATAGCTAATTGTGTTGTAAATGAAGTTCTAGATCCAGTTACGATCTGAGAGTTTCTAGTCACATTAATAGTCCCTGCCAACTGTAAGGTCGAAGATCTTCTAACGCACGCTAGAGTTTGACCATCATACTGCATAAAGAAACCGTTCTGATCATCAAACATTCCTGCTCTTACAAAAGAGTCATTCCAATTTTTTCTATAATATGTTGGAAAACCAGCAGCTTTTTCTTGATCAGGTGCATTAATCATTTCATACTCGAAAGTAAATGCATCAACTACATTACTAACTGTGAATTCCCCATTATACTCATTAGTACCTACTGAAACTTCTGCTTTTTCAATAACTACCGTATCGCCTGTACTTAAATTATGAGCCTCTTGTGTCTCTATTGAAGCTGTAGTTCCGTTAGATTTTATAAGTATTCTTACAATTCTAGGTGGATTAAAGTTAATAGCAAACGAGTTTTGTATACCCTTACCAGATTGATAACGGAAATACTTTCTAGTTTGTCTTACGATTTTGCTATCAGGAGATGTTCCTGCAGTAATATTAACTCCACCATCAAATGGCAAGTGTATTCCATAACCATCAGGACGTAATATAAGCTCTGTTGGTATCCAATAATCAGCGTTACTAGCGGTATTGGTAGGAGCAATAAATAGTTCTAATTCCGTATTAGTCAATACTCGTGATACAGTAAATTCTTTATTGAAAGTACCATCATTTATATAAACTCTATCAAACCTCTTGAATGTTTTTAAGAATTCAGTACCATTACCAACCACAGAAACGCTTCCATTTTCAATGTTAACTGCACCAGGTCCTTTTTGCGACTTAACAATACTCTCTGATACAAGAGTATGAGGATCAGCAGCAGTTCCACCTACAGTCTGAACTCCAATACTATTACCTTCTTTAGCTAACGTCTCAGATGTTGCAAACTTCAATGCGGTATCTGAAGTTGGTATAGCATAAAGATAATTACCTAACTCTGCTAAATCCGTCTGGAAATAATATGTAGTATCCTGTCTTGGATCGTATTTAATTTTTTCTCCCAACAAGAAGTTATGTGGGTCAGCAAAACTAATCTCTCCTGTCGCAGTATCTACGTTTGCATTATCTATAGTGTAAACTCTAGCAGGTATCTTGATGTCGGAAGATATCTTGAAGGTGTTTGAAGAAGGTATCGAGTTTATTTCATAAATACCATCATAAGCTCCATTTAAAGTGTCTACTTGAAATGTCTGCCCACCAGTACCACCTCCTGATAATATAACGCTTCCAACTCCACCAGTAACTTTAAATCTAATTTCCCACCAATTTGACATACTTCCATGAGCAAAGTTGATCTGAGACGTAGGTTGGAAAGAAACTGATATATCGTTACCATTTAATAAAGATGTTACATTTTTAGAAACAAACGTAGACTCTCTTCTGAATTGATCTGTGTCTTGACCTCCTTGTGCACCAACAAAATACTGATCGCCATCTGAGAATGTTAAAACAACATATTCAAATCTACCACTAAAGTCTCCTCTGTACTCTAGGTCTGTAATAGTAACCTCTGTCGGAGCAGGAGAACCAAACGGTGTAAGAACATCTACATTAACATTATTTTGTGCAAGATTGTTAGCAAAACCAACTGTTGATGTTGTAGCGGTAACAATAGACTCTGAAGTGAGTCCAACATTAAGTCTAACATCATTTACTCTTGTTAAGTTGTATTGATTATTACCAAACGTGGCAGTAAAGTCACCTCCAGAAGTTGCAAAAGATCCAGAACCACTTATGTAGTTGGATGAATCCATATTTCCTCCAGAAGGGTTGGTATTGAAGAAAGTTATTCTAGTTCCTCCTGTAACATCATACCTTTGATAATATTGAACTGCAATTTTCAGTTCAGCAGCTCCTTGTGTTAACGTCAACTCTTTTCCAGCACCATTACCAAAACCTCCATTGTTTATTGAAATTCCTAGATAACTTTCAAATAATGCATAATCAGCAGTGGTTAAAGCTATTTGAATTCTATACTGATTACCAGTAAAAGGATCGGTTGACAGTGAAGGAAATGTATCCCAGTCATCACTATTTGCTGGAGTAGCAAAGTCTGCGAATCCTATCGTATCTGCAGTAGTTAGGTTTGAGGTATCCTGTGCTAGTGTAGCATCTGTTATTACATTAGTTAAACCACCAATTGCAGTACCTTGATCCACAACATTTATTTCGCCATACATTGAAAAGTGATTTCCGCAGGCATAATAAAGAGTGTCAGGAGCACCAGCAGGTACAACAAAAGTAATCGTACCAGCATCTGTTCTAGATCCTGTAACCCCTGATGTATATTCACCAAAGTATGTACCTGAAGCATAGTTGCTGCCATCATCAGTTGTGAAGTAGAATGGGTGTCCTGATGCATCTATCTCAAAAGTGTACGTCAACCCTCTGTATAGTGTAAGTGTTGGTTCAACTTGTTGACCATTTAATCTACCTCCAGAGATTAAGTAATCGCCTGAAGCTAGATTTGTGACATTGAAACTAGTAAATCCACCCTCGTTTAGTCCATCAACTTCATACGTAGCTTGTGAAGTTCCAGTTATCTTATGATCTTGAATATATATGGTGTTAAATAATTCATTTTCTTTAGTATATGATATAGTGTAATCTGAAGGAAACTCCATTATATCATCCGTAAACGGAGTCTCTAAAGCTTCTAGTTTAATAATATTTCCACTAATAACATTAACTTTTGCTCTGAAAGTCTGTGGCATAATTATTCCCTCACCAGTGCTGTCTGCATAAATAAAATGCTCACCAGTAATATTATTATTAGGTGTGCCTTGTTGATTATATGTCGCATCAGGTATTGATACATCTACTTCTGTTAAATCATCTATGCCATGATTTTGAATATATATAGTGTTTCTAGAGTTTGTAAGCTCTCGTGCAAATATGTAGAAAGTTTCACTATTTGAATTTGTTGAATTAGATTCTCCAGTACCTATAGAGAATGTTCCGTCATTACGTGCGTCTGTAATAGGCTGACTGAATAAGTTTCTTATAGTCCCAAATCTGCCTTTTGTACGATTACCCACGTTAGAAGCAAAAGAATCTGCATTATTAGACCAAAAGTTAGAATTTACACGATCTCCATTAAATGCCATTATAAAGCTTGGCTCATCTATTCCTAAACCATATTGATTTGTAGTTAAATCTTTTCCTGAAGAAGGTGAAGATGCGTTTCCTGAAGATGTGTGATTTACATCTATTCTATGATACATCCAACCCCAGTGGTTTTTAACTTGTTGAACTCTTACACCAGTACCTCCGTAAAAATGACTAGCATCAGTATGATTCTGCGCATAACTACCTGTACTATAAAAACTACCACCTCTATAACTCCAACTTCTATACCCTATAAGTCCTGATCTTCCATCTGGAGTGTCTGGACTATTCAAATAAACATAATACCAGTAGTAATACAAACCTGATGTTGCTACACCACCATTATTTAATATAACTGTCTCTGGAGATGACCAGTTCGGAGCATAAGTACTTAGTGCATAATAACTGGTTCTGTTATTAGAGTAAGTATAACCAGAATAAGCTCTAGTACTACTAGTTTGATTGTCATCATAATGCCATCTAGTATATCTATAGTTATTATTTAGAGAGCCATAAGCACCCCATTTAACTACGTTGTAAACTAAACCAAGTCTTGGCTGACCGAAAGTCCAATTCGCTGGAGGAGCAGATAAAGTAGCTATAGTTGATAACCCTCTATCTTTATAAAGTTCAATAGTGTCGCCATCAATAACCGACACATAGTAAACTCCACCATCTTCTAATCCAAAAGAATCTAAATTTTTAAAATTTTCATAAGTATTTCC
>CEOE01009422.1_pt1 | contig 30584 bp, 11 predicted proteins | sample 530211 | NCBI WGS metagenome assembly CEOE01 (sample SAMEA2619779, study PRJEB7988) | marine metagenome | isolation source: saline water (ENVO:00002010), including
AGCAAACATGACCTGGAAGAGCGGAGAGTGAGAGAGCGAGCGCTCTGGCTGCAGCTCTGTCACCAGACTCTCGAAGGGGAGATCCTGATGCGCATAGGCGTCCAGCGCTGTCTCCCGCAGTTGGGAGAGAACGGCATCGAAGTTCTGCGTGCGTTCGATCGTGCTGCGCATGACGAGTGTATTGACGAAGAAGCCGACCAGCTCCTCGCTCTCTGCCTGGGTCCGGTTGGCGATGGGACTTCCGACGAGGATGTCTTCGGACCCGCTATAGCGGTGCAGCAGGACCTTGAAGGCGGCGAGCAGGGTCATGAAGAGGGTGGCGCCCTTGGCCCTGCCGAAGGCCTCCAGGCGTTCCGCCAGCTCCGGCTCAAGGGTGAGGGCGCGCTGCCCGCCGCGATAGCTCTTGACGGCGGGGCGAGGGCGATCGGCGGGGAGCTCCAGCAAGGCCGGTGCGTTCCCGAGACGGTCGCGCCAGTAGGAGAGCTGGCTCTCCAGCACCTCTCCACTCAGCCAGTCACGCTGCCAGGTGGCATAGTCGGCATACTGGATCGGCAGAGGCGACAGAACAGACAACAGATCATCTTCACGCTCTGCGAGCGCAGCGGCATAAAGCGCGCTCAGATCGCGGACCAGCACGCCAAGGGACCAGCCGTCTGCGGCGATATGATGCAGGTTGACCAGCAGTACTTCGGCGTCCGTATCGAGGCGGAGCAGGGTGAGGCGGAGCAGCGGGTCTTCCGCCAAATCGAAGGGGGTGGCCGCATGCAATGCGGCGCGGGCGCGGACCAGGTCGTCGGGATCCGCTTCATCACAAGTCAGATCCTCGACGACCAGCGGGTCGTAGGGATCGCGCAGCACTTGCACGGGTTGCCCGTTCTCGGCGCGGACAGTCATGCGTAGGCTGTCGTGCCGTGCTGTGAGGGCGAGGAGCGCCGCACGCAACGCGGTCTCGTCGAGGGCACCGTTAATGCCGAGGGCGGCGGTGATGTTGTAGGTGGCGGCATGATCCGCCCCTTCCAGTTCTGCGAGGAACCAGAGGCGCTGTTGTGCGAAGGAGAGGGGGAGCGTGTCGCGGTCATCCCGCCGAACAATCGGCGGTGGCGGTGTGCCGCGGCGTTCGCGTTCGATGGCGGCGGCCTGAGCCGAGAGGGTCGGCTTCTCGAACAGCAGGCGCAGGGCAATGTCGGCACCGAAGGCGGTGCGGATGCGGGAGAGCAGTTGCGTCGCCAGCAGGGAATGCCCGCCGAGATCGAAGAAGTTGTCCGAACGCCCAACAGCGCCAGTCTTCAACACGTCAGCCCAGAGGCCCGCGAGCAGCTCCTCGCCCGGTGTCGCGGGCGCACCCGCGCCAGCCCGCTTCGATGCCATGTCCGGCACGGGCAGTGCTTTGCGGTCGAGCTTGCCGGTCACCGTCAGTGGCAGGGCGTCGAGCACCATCACCTCGGACGGCACCATGTAGCTCGGGAGCCGTTCCCGGCACCATGCAAGGGCGGTTTCCGGGCTTGCCATACCGGTCAGATAGGCGACCAGTCTCGGCTCGGCGGATGGTCCTTCCGGCGCGTAAAGGATCGCCGCCGCTTCGCGGCTCTCCGGATGATCGCGGAGCACAGCTTCGATCTCTCCGAGCTCAATACGGAAACCGCGCAGCTTGATCTGGCCGTCGCGGCGCCCGGCCATTTCCAGACACCCGTCCGGCAGGCGGCGGGCCATGTCGCCGCTGCGGTAGCGGGTGGCACCGGGGCGTGCCGGGTCCGCTTCGAACGCAGCGGATTCCTGCTGCCAATAGCCGAGCGCGACATGCGGGCTGCAGATCGCAATTTCACCGAACAGATCTGCTGGCGCACCGCTCTCGTCGAGCAGCTCGATCATTGTGCCGTCGACCGGATAGCCGACGGGTACCGAGGACCGCTGCAGATCGCTTTCGTGATTGGCGAAGAATTGCAGTGTCACGGTCGACTCGGTCGGGCCAAGGCCGTTGACGAAAAGGGCGCCGGGCTCGAAGCGCTGCCGGAAGGTCTCGAAATCTGCACGGGTGACGGCCTCGCCCCCCATGACCACAAGCCGGATCGACGGCAGACGGGTCTCCAGGTCGGCAGTGAAGGCGCGGAAGACACTCGGGGTCGAGTGCCAGACGGTAACACCCTCCTGCTCCAGCCAGGGCGCGCAGTCAGCAATGGACTGGTTGCGTGCGTCGAAGAGGCAGAGCGTGGCGCCGTTGAGCAGGGCGCCGTAGAAATCCATCACCGCAGCGTCGAAAGCGTAGGAGGCGACCTGAAGCAACCTGTCGTCGGAAGTGAGCCGCAGGTTTTCGGTATAGCGCCGGATGAAGTGGAGCACGTTGCGATGGTTCTGCACCACGCCCTTCGGCCGTCCGGTCGAGCCGGAGGTGTAGAGCAGATAAGCGACATTGTCGGGGGAGATGTCGGGAAGCTCGGTCGCGGGAACCTGGTTCAGCCGGTCGAGCGAAATCAGCCTGACGTCCGCTCCCGCGAGTGTTGCGGCGAGCTCTTCGTGCTCGGCTGTGCAGAGGATGATCTCGGCCCCGACATCTTCGAGGATCGTCTGCAGTCTTTGTTGCGGTTGCGACGGATCGAGTGGGACATAGGTCCGTCCGGCTTGCAGCACGCCGAGCATGCCAATCGCCATGCTGGTGTCGTGCGACAGCAGCAAGGCCACCCGCCTGTTCTCGGGATGCTCCAGCAGTGCGGCGGCGAGGCGCCGACTTTCCCGATCCAGCGCGCCATAGGTGAGCGATTGCGTCGGCGTCCGGACCGCGATGCGGTCGTGGTGCATCGCCACCTGTTCTGCGAAGCGATCCGGAATGGAGCGTTCGATCGTCCCGAAACGGACGGGCTCTCCGGCCGGTTTCGGCATTTCGCGCCGTGCTGCATGTTCGTCGCGATAGAGCGATAGTTCGGTAAGAGATGCGTTCGGCTCTGCCGTAATGCCACGTAGGAGCGTAAGGAAACAGTCGCCAAGGAAAGCGGCTGTCTCGTGCTCGAACAGGGCCGCGTTATATTGCAGCTCGCCATCGAGTGATCCGTCCGGCTGTTCCGTGAAGCTCAGGTTCAGGTCGAACTTCGCCAGCACGTCGCCCGTTTGGCCGGTCTGTTCCACTTCCAGCCCGTCCAGCGTGATCTGCTCGCGCCGTGTGTTGACCAGATTGATCATCACCTGGAACAGCGGGTTGTGGCTGAGGGAGCGGGATGGGCGGAGCTGCTCGACCAGATATTCAAAGGGCACATCCTGATGCGCATAGGCGGCGAGCGTTGACTGCCGGATCTCTGCTAGGAAGTTCCGGAAAGTTCCGGTCCGGGGCACTTCCGCGCGCATGACGAGGGTGTTCAGGAACAATCCCACGATGTCCTCAAGCCGGCTGTCGCCGCGATTGGCCACCGGCACGCCGACGCTGATGTCGCGTTCGCCGCTGAAGCGGGACAGCAGCAGGTCATAGGCTGCCAGCAGGACCATGAAGAGGGTGGCGTCATTTCCGCGTGCGAGTGCCCGTAGCGCGCCGCCAAGCTCCGCATCGATCCGCAGGGGGACAGCTCCGCCTTCATGGACCTGGACAGCGGGGCGGGGATGGTCCGTCGGCAGATCGAGCAGCTCTGGCGCTCCGGCGAGATGATCCCGCCAGAAGGTGAGTGCGCGCTCCAGAGTTTCACCGCGGAGCCGCTGGTTTTGCCATCTGGCATAACTGGAATAGTTCAGCGCAGAGGCAGGCAGGGCTGCTTCAGATCCGGCACGGAAGGTTGCGTAGAGACGGGCTAGGTCGGCGATTAGAAGATCGATGGACCAGCCGTCGCTGATGATGTGGTGCATGTTGAAGAGCAGGCGGTGCCGCTTCGGTGCCAGCGCGATCAGGCAGAGCCGGAACAAGGGGCTGGTCGCGAGATCGAAGGGCAAGCCGGAATGTTCCTCGCCGAGCCGCAGGGCTTCGGCTTCCGCGTCTTCCTCCGGACGATCGCTCAAGTCCAGTTCCGTCAGTGGATCGTAGGCGTCGAGGTAACGCGCGACCGGGTGGCCGGCCTCGAACGAGAAGCAGAGTCTCAGGCTGTCATGCCGGGTGACGAGCGCCGCCAGGGCGCGGCGGAGGGCGGTGCGGTCCAGATCGCCCCGGAGTTCGAGAGCGGCAGGCATACTGTAGGCGGTACTCGGCCCTTCCAGCTGATCGAGGAACATCAGGCGCTGTTGCGCGAAAGAGGGTTCTGGGTGCTCTCCGTCGGGGAGAGGCGTGATGTCGGGCCGTGTCCGGTTTCGGCTCGCCTCGATCAGGGAAGAGAGCCCGGAGAGGGTTGGTTTCTCGAACAGCTCGCGCAGGGACAGCTCAATCCTGAATTCGTCCGTGACCCGGGCGAGCAGCTGGACCGCCAACAGGGAATGACCGCCGATGGAGAAGAAGTTTGCCTCGCGGTCGATCTCATCAAGGCCGAGAAGCCCGGCCCAGATCTCGGATAGCACGGCTTCGGTCTGTCCGCGCGGCGGCGTGGCGGCGCGCGGTGCCACTGTCAGGCTCGCCAGCGCGCGGCGGTCGAGTTTGCCGTTCGGCGTGACCGGCAGACCGTCGAGACGGATAAGCCGGGATGGAACCATATAGGCTGGCAGGCGCCGTTCCAGAGCCGGGCGCAACTCCTCCGGGTCCAGTTCTGCATCGGCTGCCAGATAGCCGATCAATTGTTCCTGCGTGCCCGTTCCGGAGACGGCCACGGCGGCGTCTTTCACGCGCGGATCTGCGCGTAAGGCAGTCTCGATCTCTTCCAGCTCGATCCGGAAGCCGCGGAGCTTGATCTGCTGATCCCGGCGGCCGAGATAATCGAGCGTTCCGTCGTCGCGCCAGCAGGCGAGATCGCCTGTCGCGTAGTAGCAACCGGTGCGGCCGTCGATTTTCATATCGATGAATTTGGCCTCGGTAAGATCCGGCTGTCCGAGATAGCCGGCGCCAACGCCGATCCCGCCGATAAACAGTTCGCCCGGCAGGCCCGTTGGCACTGGCGTACCGTTCGGATCGAGGAGAAGGACCCGGACATTGTCGATCGGGCGCCCGAGTGTGACTCCGGCCGCGTCCGAGGTTGGGTCAAGTGGGCCCGCCACCGCGACATCGGTACATTCCGTCGGGCCATAACTGTTCAGCACGGTCGCCTGGCAGGTCGGGTCGGCCAGCCAGTCGCGCAGCCGACCCATCTGGATCGGCTCACCGCCGAGTATGATGTGGCGGAGAGACGAGAGCGGAGTGTAATCGTCTCCGGCCAGCAACGGGTAGAAGGCGCTCGGTGTGCAGTTGATCCAGGTGATTGCGTCTTCCGCGATGGTGCGGAGAAGCGCTGCCGGGTCATAGCCGATGCCGGGCTCTGGGAAATGAAGCGCGGCACCGGCGATCAGCGGCGCGAACAGGTTCTTCTGGGTCAAATCGAAACCGAGCGCGCTGACGAGCAGGCCGCGATCACCCTCGCCGAGATCCAGCGCCGTGCAATACCATTGCAGCAGGTTTGCGAAGCCCTTGTGGTAAACCCCGGCGCCTTTGGGCTGGCCGGTAGAGCCCGAGGTGTAGATGACATAGAGCAGATCGTCCGGCTCGGGACGGGTGGCTGGATTGTCGATGCTTTCTTCCGCGAGGACTGCGGCTATTGCATCCAGCCGGCAGATTTCAGCCGCGGATGGCAACCGGTCCGCCAGATAGCCCTTGCTCAGAACCAGCTGGGTCTTCGAGCCGGAAAGCATCGCTTCAAGCCGTTCAACCGGATAGGCCGGATCGAGCGGGAGATAGGCGGCTCCTGACTTCACGATGCCAAGCAGTGCCACCACCGCTTCCGGACCGGGCTCAAGGCAAAGCGCGACGATGTCTCCGCGCCCGATGCCCTGCTGGCTGAGATAATGGGCAAGCTGGTTGGCGCTCGCATTGACCTCTGCGTAATCGAGGCTCTCCCGCCGGTCGACCAAGGCCGGTGCGTTCGGCTGGAGGGCAGCCTGTTCTTCTATGGCGTGAACCAGGGTTTTCGAGGCGAGATCCACCTCCGGGCCGTCGCGCCAGCAGGCGATGTCGTGGTGCTCCTGTTTGGTGAGCAGCTCGATACTGTCGAGACTGTCCTCCGGATCAGCCAAAGCGCTTCTCAGGAGTTGCTCGAAATGGCCGGCCATCCGTTGGATGCGGGCCTCGTCGAAAATGTCGGCGTTGTATTCCCAGCGGGTGACGAGGCCGTCACCACTCGGCTCGACATAGAGCGTCAGGTCGAATTTCGACACTGTGACCGGCGGCGCCAGCAGACATGTTTCAACGCCGTCCAGGACCAGATGTTCGAGCGGTGCGTTCTGCATCACGAACATCACCTGGAAAAGCGGGCTGTGCATCAGGCTCCGCTCGGGCTGCAGATGGTCGACCAGCAGTTCGAAAGGCAGATCCTGGTTGGCGTAGGCGCGGAGGCAGCTGCGCCGGGTCCCGGCGACGAGTGCGGCAAAATCCGATGCGCCGTCGTCGCGCCAGCGGAGCGCGAGGGTATTGACGAACATGCCCGCCAGATCCTCGCATTCGCGCAGGCGCCGGTTGGCGACCGGGGAGCCGATAAGAAGATCCTGCTGTCCGCTATAGCGCGACAGGAGGAGGCCGAAGGCGGAGATCAGGGTCATGAAGTCCGTCGTGCCGTGGGCTCGGTTGAAGCCCCGTATCTTTGCGGTGAGGTCTGCGTCCAGGGTGCGTGTCAGGAGGCCGCCGCGATAGCTGCGGGTCTTCGGATGAGGGCGGTCGGACGGCAGCTCAATCAGGGTTGGCGCGCCGTCGAGCTCAGCGGTCCAATGGTCGAGCTGGCGCGTCAGCGGCTCGCCCTGCAGCCAATCGTTTTGCCAGCGCGCGAAGTCGCCATAGGAGACGGGGAGGTTCGTGAGGAGGGCTTCCGCACCTTGCGTCTCTGCCCGGTAGAGAGCGGAGATATCACGCACGAGAGTGTCGATGGTCCAGCCATCGCTGACGATGTGATGAATGTTGAAGAGCAGCCAGTGAGTCTGATCGTCAAAACGCAGCAGATGCAGACGGAAGAGCGGGCCTTCGGAAAGGTCGAAGGGCTGGGCGCCATGATTGCCGGCCAAGCGCTCCGCCTCGGCACCGCGCTCGGCGGTTGAGAGCGACGTCAGATCCGTGACGCGCAGCGGATCGTATGGCGCGATCACCTCAACGACGGGTTCGCCCTTGGAGGAGGGAAAACGGCTCCTGAGGCCGCTGTGCCGAGCGACCAGCGCCCGGGCTGCAGCGCCAAGTGCGGTCGCGTCGAGAGAGCCGCACAGTTCCAGCGTTGCCGGCATGTTGTAGGTAGCGCTAGGGCCCTCAAGCTGTTCGAGGAACCAGAGGCGGCGTTGGGAGAAGGAGAGCGGCGCAGTCCTCGCGTCCGGCGCGTGGGTGATGGACGGCAGGCGCTCGCCGCCCTTAAGCTGTTCGATCCGTTCCGCCAGTTCGGCGATTGTCGGCGACTCGAACAAGGCGCTGAGAGGCAGGTCTACGTCGAAACTGTCGCGCAGACGGGTGACGAGACGCATGGCGATCAGGGAATGGCCGCCCAGATCGAAGAAGTTGGCGGTAATCCCGACCCGGTCATGGCCGAGCAGATCGGACCAGATTTCAGCCAGAAGTGCCTCGGCTTCGTTGCGTGGGGCGATGAATGCCTCATCCGCTTCAACCGACGGCTTGGGGAGTGCGCGGCGATTGAGTTTGCCGCTGGAGGTTTTCGGAAGTTCCGGAAGCAGGGTCAGGCTGCCGGGAACCATTGGTGCCGACAGGTTCGCGCGCAGATGATCCATGAGGTCTGCTTGCAGCGAGTTGGAGGCAGTTATCCCGTCGGACGGGGCGACATAGGCGGCGAGGCGCCGGGAGGAGGCATTGCCAGACAGAATGACAGCGGCTTCGCCGACGGCGGGGTGCCCGCTCAGAACGGCCTCGATCTCGCCGAGCTCGACACGCACGCCGCGCAGTTTGACCTGGTCGTCGCGGCGCCCGAGATAGTCAATCAGCCCGTCCGCGCGCCACCGGGCGAAGTCCCCGGTCCGGTACATTCGGCCATGCTCCGGATGCTCCACGAACCGCTCAGCGGTGAGGTCCGGGCGCTTCAGATATCCGCCGGCAAGGCATGGACCGGCGATGCAAAGCTCACCCGGAACGCCGACCGGCACAGGGTGAGCCGCCTCGTCCAGAAGATGGATTGCGACATTGCCGATTGGCCGTCCTATTGGCGGCAGGTCGTCCCACTCCGCTACGTTGACGGGGAGGGAATAGGTCGTCGCGACGTGGCTCTCGGTCGGGCCGTAATGGTTATGCAGTCTGCAGGTGCTGCGCTGAAAGACCGCTCTTATCGCAGGCGTCGTCCGCAATTGCTCACCGGCGGTCACAATGTCGCGGAGGCTGGCTGGAAGTGCCTTGTCGCCCGCACTCTCCGCCAGGTGCTGAAGAGCGACGAATGGCATAAAGGCGCGCTCCACATTGCGGCTTTCTATCCAGTCGAGCAGGCCGCGACCGTCCCGGCGGCGGGTCTCGTCGATCAGCACCAGCGTTCCGCCGGAACACCAGGTCGAGGCGATTTCCTGAAACGCAACATCGAAGGTCAGCGGCGTGTATTGAAGTGTGCGTGCCGGTTCTTCCAAACCGGCCTGGGTCATCTGCCAGCCAACGAGATTGACGAGCGCCCGGTGCGGCATGGCGACGCCTTTCGGGCGGCCGGTCGAGCCTGATGTGAACAGCACATAGACGAGATCTTCCGGGCCAGCGGGGCAGATGGGCGCTTCTGCGTTGCCTGTGGTGAGGATCGGGTCGTCCGGATAGAGAGTGATGATGGGGGTGGCATCCTCCGGTAGTTTTTCCTTGCCTGCCGGGTCGGTCAGCAGAAGTGCCGCTTCGCTCTCTCGCAGGAGGAAGCCGATCCGCTCCGCCGGATCTTTGGGGTCGACTGAAAGGCATGCACCGCCAGCCCGCAGCACGCCTAGGACAGCGATCAATTGTTCGGCGGAACGCGGCAGGGCGATTGCCACCACACTGTTCGCGCCGATACCGCGTTCCTGGAGATGGCGCGCCAGCCGGCAGGCGAGGGCGTCGAGTTCGGCATAGCTCAGTTTCGTGTCGCCAGACTCCACCGCTACCGCATCCGGACATGCGGCGACCTTGGCGGCAATCAGTTCAACCAGGTTCGCGACCGGCGGCACCGGACAGTCGGTCTCGTTCCAGTCGCGGATCCGGACTGCTTCCGCTTCCGAGAGCAGCGGGAGGCTCTGGAGCGGTTGCTCCGGCTGGTCCAGCAGCGCTTCCAGCAGATGCTCGAAATGGCCTGTCATGCGCTTGATCGTGTCGACTTCGAACAAGGCACTCGCATATTCCCAGGTGAGGCGGAAACCTTCCTCCCGGTCGAGCGCGGTCAGTGTCAGGTCGAATACCGCGCCGCGCTGCCCGCCGATCAGCAGCTCGCTGAAAAGGCCCTGCTCTAGAAGTGGCGTCCCGGTCTCGCGCTCGTAGACAAAGGCGACCTGGAAGAGAGGGGAGCGGCTGGTGTCACGCTCGGGCTGTAGCCGTTCCACCAGAAGCGGGAATGGATAGGATTGATGCTCCAGCGCCCCAAGAACGGTATCGCGCAGGGCGGAGAGATAGTCCGGACCGGACAGATCGTCGGTCACGTCGAGGCGCAGGGTCACAGGGTTGACGAAGTACCCGACGAGATCTTTCAGCTCCGGCTGGGCTCGCCCAAGCATCGGCGAGCCGACCAGAATCTCGCGCTGACCGCTATAACGGCGCATCAGGAGGCCGAATATGCCGAGCAGAAGGACATAAGGCGTTACCTCAAGGCGCTGGGCGGCATCCTTGATCTTCTGACTGAGAGTCGGGTCCAAATTCTGAACCCGTGTGGCGCCGGCATGGTTCTGCCGGGGCGGGCGAGGCGCGTCCGTCGGGAGATCGAGCACGGGAAGCTCGCCCTCCAGCTGGTCCAGCCAATAGGCCTCGGCACGTTTTCCCGCCGGGGCGGCAAGGCTTTTCTGGGACCAGTTGACATAGTCGCTGTGCGTCCAGGGCAAGGGCGGCAATGCTACCGGTTGATCTCCGCATGCCGCACGATAGAAGCTGGAAAGCTCCGCCATGAGGATTTCGAGGGAACGGAAATCGACGGTAATATGATGCGCTACAAAGGCGAGGACTGGCGTTGGCAGCGTGCCGTTCGTCACCCCGGTGAAGAGATGCCAGCGAACGGGCGGGGCGGCTTCAAGATCGAACGGAGTGTCGGCGAACTCCGCTATTGCGTCCTCGACCTCAGCCGGGCTCCAGCCGGTGACGTCAGTGGTCTGGAGATCGACGGGCGCGGGCGGCGTGACGACCCGGAAGGGGGCTCCGGCAGTGGCTGCGAAGCGGCTGCGGAGTCCGTCATGCCGTTCCGTCAGTTTGTCGATCGCGGCCTGAAGAGCGCCTATGTCGAGGTCACGCCGCATGCGGGCGGCGAACAGGGTGTTGTAGGCGATGCTTTGCCGGTCGAGCTCGTAGAGGAACCAGAGCGCTTCCTGACCGGTCGAAAGCGGTTCCTTCCCGGAGCGTGGTTCTTCCGGCAGGCTTTCCGGCGCGCGGCCCAAATAATCGATCAGGTCCGACTTGCGATCGCGGATTTCGGTCAGCATCTCTTCGTCAAGGGCTTCGCTTGGCCCGTGATAACGGATCTGGCCATTGGTCAGGGAGAGCTCGACCCGGCGTTCCGCCAGGCTTTTTACAAATTCTGCGATTGTCATATCTGACCTGCGATCCATGCGTTGTCTGGTTCGGGGGAGGCGGTTCCGGCCGGGAGATCCCGCGTGAGCCGCTCTCCCAGATCGTTGATGCTGTGGCTGCCGAGCAGGTCCGCGAGGCTTATCGTCAAACCGAGTTCCCGCTCGATGAGGGTGCGGATTTCCATGGCGAGCAGGGAGTCGAGACCGAGCATCGGTAGCGGCGTGTCGGTGGCGAGCCGGTCCGGCGGAATGCGCAGAACCTCGCTCATGGTGTCCGCGAGCCAGTCGCGGGGTGACTGATCCGGCTCTTTGCGAGTTTGCGAGATCTTGCTGGGTAGCGAGGTTGCTACCGGTGAGGGCCCGGATATCGCCTGGAGCGCGAGAACAGGGTCGAATAGCCCCGTCGGCCTTTGACTGCGATAGAGTTCCGCGAAACGGGGCCAGTCTGCGGCAACGAGCGCGATACGGGCCTCTACTGGGTTCAATAGGTCCGGCAGTCGTTCCAGGAGACTGGCCGCCGGGAAGGGCTCGAGACCCATCCGACGCAGTTCGCGACCGGTCTCCTCGCTCACCAGACCGGTGTCCGAGAGTGGGCCGAGATTGAGGCTCACGCCGCACAGGCCTCTGGCCCTGCGGAAAGCGGCCAATCCATCGAGGAACGCGTTCGCCGCCGCGTATGAGGCTTGCTTTTGCCCGCCCCAGAGGCCCGCGATTGAGCCGCAGCCTAGGAAGAAATCAAGCTCCTCTCCTGCTGTCGCATTATGAAGCGCCCAGGCGCCACCGGCTTTGCCGGCGAGCACGGCGGCACAATCCGGCCAGGTCAGGTTGCCGAGGTTACGCATCTCGCCGATGCCGGCGGCGTGGATCACCCCCCGGAGTGATGGGCCGTTCTGTCCCCATTCCGCGATCTGTGAGGTCAGTGTTTCTGTATCGGAGACATCGAGTGCGGCCGTTTCCACGGCGGCGCCCAGATTCTGAAGCGCCTTCACATGCTCTTGCGCGACCGCCGATTGCGCGCCCCGGCGTCCTGTCAACAGGATGCGTCCCGCACCCTGCCGCGCCAGCCAGAGACCGATTGCGCGGCCGAGACTGCCGAAACCGCCGGTGATGAGATAACTCGCGTCCTGCCGGATCGGCACAGGGTGTTGTGGGGCTGGTTCGGCAGGGCAGAGCCGCGGTACGAGGAACTGTCCGTCCCGCAGGGCCATTTCGTTTTCTTCTCCCGCGCCTGTCAGTACATCCGCGATCCGGGATGTCATCCCGGGCATGTCGGGCGTGAGTGGCAGGTCGATCAACCCGCCCCAGATGTGCGGCGCCTCCAGTGCGATGCTGCGGCCAAAACCCCAGATCGGCGCATGGGCCAGACCTTCGAGCTGGTCTTGCGGGCACGTGTCGACCGCATCGCGGGTCAGGAGCCAGAGCCGGGGCGGATGCGGGAGGTCCAGCAGGGCGCGCGTCAGTGGTGGCAGGCTTGCGAGACCACCGGTGGTTCCGTCGGCGAGACTTGCGGATGTCAGGCCCTCGGCGCCCGGACCATCGAGGCTCCAGAGATGAACAATGCCTTCGAGCGGTCCCAACTCTTCAAGGAGTGCGCGCGCAGCGGTTTCGTCTCCCGGAACGAGATTGCGGCGATGCCCGTTGAGAGGCGCCTTGAAGATCAGCGTACAGTCCACGTTGTCGCCGCCGCGCGTTTCAAGCTCGGTCGCCAGCGCCTGCCCGAAGCCGCTTTCATCGGCCAGGATCAGCCAGTTTCCATGCGGGGGTGCTGGCTCTTCCGTGGAGGGAGCGACGGGGTCCCAATTCACCTTGTAGGTGACGGGCGCTGCGTTGTGCCGTTCGCTCTCGGACTCCACCCAGTAGCGTTGCCGCTCGAAGGGATGACCGGGCAGGTCCGCGAGGCGCAGTGGTAGTCCGGCATAGAGTCCGGTCCAGTCCGGATTCTCGCCGTCCGCGTAGCGTCCCGCAAGAACGCGCCAGGCAGTGGGGCCGGCTTGTCCGGCAAAGATCTTTTCAGCGGTGGAGCGTTGCCGTGTGACAGCGCCGTCGCGGGCGATAGCGCCTTCATCGGTGCGGCCTTCCAGCCAGTTCTCCAGCGCCGTAACCAACGCAGTATTGTCGCTGCCGAGAAGGGCGAGGCGGTGGGGGAAATGGTCGCGCCCGCAGGCTGCGGTGAAGCACAGATCGGCAAGCGGTGCCGGACTTTGTTGGAGGGTGTTCACGACGCTCCGCGCGAGCCGACGGAGTGCCGGGCGGCTCTTGGCGGAGAGGGGCAGCAGGTAGCGGCTGAATTCCGGCACCTGGCGCGGGGCGGGCTCCGGCGCCTGCTCCACGATTAGATGGGCGTTGGTGCCGCCGAACCCGAACGAGCTGACGCCTGCCCGCCGCACCGTACCTGATGCCGGCCAGGGCTCAGTGCCTTCCGGCAGGCGGAGTCCGACACGCGCCCAATCGATGTTGGGGTTGCGGTTGGCGCTGTGCAGGCTGGCGGGAATGGCGCCGTTGTTGAGGGACAGCACGACTTTCTGCAATCCGGCCACTCCGGCGGCGGACTCCAGATGGCCGATGTTCGATTTAACCGACCCGATGGTAAGCGGACGGTCCCGGTCTTTCGCCCCGAACACGGCATCCAGCGCCCCGGCCTCGATCGGGTCGCCTAGGGCGGTCCCAGTGCCGTGCGCCTCGACATAGTCGATCTGCTCCGGCGCTAGCCTGGCTTGGTTAAGCGCGCGGCGGATGGCTCGTTCCTGTGCCGGTCCGTTTGGAACCGTCAGCCCGCTGGTGCGGCCGTCCTGGTTGACCGCCGAACCCCGGATCACGGCCATGATCCGGTCGCCGTCGCGGACCGCATCCGGAAGTCGTTTCAACAGCACCAGACCGCAACCTTCGGAGCGGACAAAACCGTCAGCCTCGGCCGCGAATGCCTTGCAACGTCCGTCGGGCGCCAGCATCCGCGCGCGGGAATGATTGATGCTGACGGTCGGGTCCAGCAGCAGGTTGACGCCGCCGCCGATTGCGAGGTCCGACTCCCCGCTCCGGAGGCTCATACAGGCCTGGTGAAGCGCGACCAGCGACGAAGAGCACGCGGTGTCGATGGCCAGACTTGGCCCTTCCAGGCCGAGGAAGAAGGACAGCCGGTTGGCCGCCACACTCAGCGCGTTGCCGGTGCCGAGATAGGCGTCGATGCGGTCGGGCGCGCAGTTCAGGCGATGCAGGTAATCGTTGGTGCTGATGCCGACGAAAACACCGGTCTGGCTGCCTTCGAGGCTGCTCGGCGGAATGCCCGCGCGTTCCAGCACTTCCCAGCTTACTTCCAGCAGGAGACGCTGTTGCGGATCGAGATGCGTCGCCTCGCGGGGTGAGATCCCGAAGAAACCCGGATCGAACAGATCGATGTTGTCGATGAAACCGCCATGGCGCGTCTGGATCGTGCCGGGAATATCGGGATCGGCGCTGTAATACCGATCAACGTCCCAGCGGTTCCCCGGAATTTCCGTGATTGCGTCGACGCCGTCCTTGAGAAGCATCCAGAAAGCTTCCGGATTATTGACTCCGCCGGGTATGCGGCACCCAAGGGAAATGATGGCGATCCCGCCCCCGGCATCCGAGCTGGTGTTTTGTGCTGTGGCAGGGATTGTCCTATCGGCACTCTCTAGCCCGGCGCGTTCCAGCAGGTGCTGCGCCAACCGTTTCGGGGTCGGGTAATCGAACGCCAGGGTTGCCGGGAGGACTCCGCCGAGACCGGTCTGCAGACGATTGCGCAGCTCGATCGCGTTCATCGAGTCGAGCCCCTGATCGAAGAAGCCGCGATCGGCATCCGGTGTTTCCGGTCCGGTCGGGGCAATCTCGCCGATCCGGTCCAAGATGAAGGCCGTGAGACGGTCGAGCCTCTCTTTCGGTGCCATTGTGTGCAGCTGTGCCGCCAGAGGGCTTCCCGGAACGGCGCTTGCGGTGCGCCTGTCATCCGCCTGAAGCGGGGCGCCATTGAGCAGGGGGTGGATGAGCTTGGCGCCGCTTTGCCGGGGCAGTATTGCCACATGGGGCAGGTCGAGCGCAGTGGCCCGGTCCATCGCATCAAGGCCTTGAGCCGTCTCTATCGGCGCCAGTCCGTGGCGGGCCAGCCGGTCGGTCAAAGCCGCGTCGCGGGAAGCGTCGTCCCAGGCGCTCCAGCAAAGACTCTGTGCCGGAAGTCCCCGACGGTGGCGGTAGAGTGCGAGAGCATCCAGCAGGCTATTGGCGGCCGCATAGGCAGCTTGCCCTGGATTGCCGAGCAACCCGCTGGCCGAGGAAACCAGCATGAAATGCCGGATAGGATGCTTGGCCGCGAGGCGATGGATTGCCCAGCCGCCAAGCACCTTCGGCGCCATGACGGCGAGCACACGTTCGGCGGATTGCTGATGCAGGACCGCATCGTCCAGGACGCCCGCCGCATGAAGGATCCCGGTCAAAGGCGGCCAATCCGCCGGCAGGGTGTCGACAAATGCCGAGAGTGCGGGTGCATCGGTGACGTCGACGGCGCCGACACGGATCTCGATCCCCCGGGCGCGCCAGTCTTCAATCCGGTCTGCGGCGGCTCCGGTTGGCGCGCTCCGGGAGACAAGCGCCAGTTGTCGTATTCCGCGTTCGATCAGGCGTTCGGCCATGAGCAACCCGAGACGACCGAGACCGCCGGTTACCAGCCAGATCCCGTCCGGGCCGGTTGTTTCCTCCGGTTGCGGTAACGGCTCAGCTTCGAGCTTGAGCGCGAACCGGACAGCGCTGTTCTTTTCCTGACGCCAGAGAGTCTCGTTCCCGGGCAGATCGGCATTAATCTCCGCGAGGAGCTGAGATGCGGCTTTGCGTGGAGAGCCATCCACATCGACCAGGCAAAGATCCCAGTCCGGATGTTCGTGCCGCAGGCTCCGCCCAAGACCCCAGACGATGGATTGCAGCAACCCGTTTCCTGACTCCGGAAGCGCCGTGCCAGCCATGGCGAAAGCCTGACGGCTGACCAGATAGAGCTTTAACGGACGGTCAGCCTGCGCTGCCAGAGTATGCACCAGCTCGGTAAGCCGCGCGGTGAGTGAGGCGATGGCGTCGGTAATTTCCGTATCGGACATGTGCTCGGGCGCGGTCAGATCCAGCGGCCAGAGGCACATGATGTTCAGGCGGTCGCGCCCTTTGGGAAGGCTTTCGGGGGCCGGTCCCGTGGCAACGCTCACGCTGTCGCCTGCCTTGCTGAGTGCTTTTCCGAGAGCTTTCGCTGTCCCTTTTCTGTCTGCCAGAAGCAGCCAGTCGGCGGGCGCACGACCTTTGCGTTGCGTCGAGGAAACTTGCGTCCAGCGCGGCACGAAGGCCCATTCCTCGACCGGCACCGCTGCGACTGCATCTGCAGGTTGCTCCAAGCCGGACGCCAGGGCGGCCCGCACGGGGGCTGCAGCATCTCCCTCTACCGGCCGCGGCGGCAACGGGAAGAATTGTTTGCGGAACGGGTATGGCGGGAGGTCTGGCGTCACGCGCCCGGTGGAGCTGCCATGGAAGGCCGTCCAGTTGGGCGTGACGCCGGCGGTATAGAGCGCTGAGAGGCTTTCCGTTATGGAGGACCAATCATCCACACCATCACGTAGGGTTGGCAGCCAGAGCGTGTCTGGCAAAGTGACACACTGCGCGCCGAGCGCGGTCAGCAGAGGCTTCGGGCCGATTTCAAGGAAGACGCGATGATGCTCTGACAGGCAGGTCAGGCCATCGGCAAAGCGCACTGCACCGCGCAGATGGCGCGTCCAGTAATCCGCATCGGGAGCCGTCTCCAGAACCTTGCCGTCGAGATTGCTGACCAGCGGGATCGCAGGTGTGGCGAATTCGAAGCGGGAAGCGATCTTGCGGAAGGACTCCATGATCGGGTCGATCAGGGGCGAGTGGAAAGCGTGGGAGACCGGGAGAAACCGGCTGCGAAGGCCCGCACTTTCCAGTTCCTCCTGAATCCGCGTCAGGGTTTCGCGCCGTCCTGAGAGCACGGCATTGCGCGGCCCGTTGACGGCGGCTATCGAGATATCGTCGGCATGAGGTGCTGCGAATTCAGCAACCCGTTCTTCGCCCGCCATCACGGCGAGCATGGCGCCGTCGAGTGGCAAACTCTGAATGAGCCGGGCGCGTTCTGCAATCAGGCGCAGCCCTGTCTCCACATCGAAGACACCCGCGATACAGGCGGCCACGTATTCGCCGACACTATGGCCCAGAAGAGCGGCCGGCTGGATGTCCCAACCACGCCAGAGTTCGGCCAACGCATATTCGAGCGCGAAAAGGGCAGGCTGGGTGTAGGCGGTCTGCTCAAGCAGATCCGCGTCCTTGCCGAACATGACGGACAGCAGGGAACGGTCCAGCGTGTGCGCGAGCACCTGATCGCAATGATCCAGGGTCGCGCGAAAGCCCGTGTGACGTTCGTAAAGGGATCGCCCCATGTCGAGATACTGGGAGCCTTGCCCAGTGAAAAGGAATGCGACGGGCGACGGGTTGACCCGCATTTGCTGAACGTCGCCTTCGCCGGCGGCAATCCTTTCCAGCTGCGCGGCGAAATCTCGGGTCGAGTCGCCGGTGATCGCTAGCCGGTGATCGAGATGGGGGCGGTGTATGGCTGCCGCGCGGCAGAGTTGTTCCGCTTTGATCGCTGGGTCCTCTTGGCGGCACAGGGCAGCGTACCGGCCGGCGAGATCGCGCAGCGCCTGCGGGTCGCGGGCAGAGAGTGTCAGAAGGTACGGTGGCAGCGTGGCCTGTTCCGGCTCCGGTCGCGGCCTGTCCGGGGCCTGCTCCAGAACCACATGCGCGTTGGTGCCGCCGAAGCCGAAGGAGCTGACCGCTGCTCGCGCGCTATTCGGCAGACGCGTCGAAGCACGCGGGATATCGAGCGCGGAGCCCTCCAGCTTGATCAGTGGATTGATCTCTTCGAGGTTCGGTTGCGCCGGGACTTCGCCATGGCGGAGGCAGAGCACGGCCTTGACCAGCCCCGCGATCCCTGCGGCTGCTTCCAGATGTCCGATATTTGCCTTGGCGGAGCCAAGCAGGCACGACCGCTCGCTTGAGCGCGCCGGGTCGAGAACCGATTGCAGGGCACCGACTTCGATCGGGTCGCCGAGCCGCGTTCCGGTACCATGGGTCTCGACAAAATCGATGTCACTGGCTTCCAGACCGGATGCCTTGAGCGCGTCTCGAATGACGCTTTGCTGCGCTTGCGGGTTGGGGGCAGTGAGCCCGTTGCTGCGGCCATCCTGATTGACCGCCGAGCCACGGATCACAGCCAGTATGCGGTCGCCGTCCCGCTCGGCGGTGGCGAGTGGCTTGAGCACCACCATGGCGCAACCCTCGCCGCGCACATAACCGTCCGCATCGGAGGAGAAGGTGCGGCTTCTCCTGTTCGGGGAGAGCATGCCCGCACGCTCAAGGGCGAGCTGCAGATGCGGGCCGCCGATGATGTTCACGCCGCCTGCAAGTGCGACGTTGCACTCCCCGCCGCGCAGGCTCTGGCATGCCTGATGAACGGCGACGAGCGAGGAGGAGCAGGCCGTGTCGATGGCCATGCTCGGCCCGTGCAGGTCGAGGTGATAAGAAAGCCGGTTGGCCGCGATGCTGAAGGCGACGCCGGTGCCGGTATACGCGTTCAACAGGCTCTCGGCGTCGCCCCGGCTGAACTGGTCGAAGGCGAAATCCGCCGAGGAAATCCCGACAAACACGCCGGTCTTCGAGCCTTCCAGTTGGTCTGCCGGCAATCCGGCATTCTCCAATGCATGCCAGGTGACTTCGAGGAGGATGCGCTGCTGCGGGTCCATGCTTCGGGCTTCGCTCTGGGAAAGCCCGAAGAAGGCTGCATCGAAGCCTTCGATACCGTCGAGAAACCCCGCCTCCACGCCGGGCAGGCGTTCGTCGGTCCGCACTGCGCAGCTACCATCCGTGAGGAGGTTCCAATAGGCTTCCGTATCCGGGGCGCCGGGCAGGCGGCAGGCAAGGCCGACAATGGCAATGGCTGATGCCTTCTCCGGTATAGAACCGGTGGCGGTATCCGGGGTGCCTTGCGCGGGCTTCGCCTCGGTGCGGCTCAGTTGGTCAGCCAAGGCCGCGATTGTGGGATATTGCCAGAGCAGGGTCGGGTCGAGGGGCGTGCCGTCGAGCCAGTCTTCCAAAGTTGCGACGAGGGCGACGGCCGAGCGGGAGTCGAGCCCGAGTTCAGCGAACGGAGCATGCTGGTCGATAGAATTGGGTGCGAGCGACAGCATCCCGCCCAGCTCGCGGCTCAGCCAGTCCCGAAGCTCGGCGCCTGTCGGCCGGCCCTGCTGCGCGCCGGACGATTGCTCCCGGCTCCAGCGGGCAACGCACTTGAGCTCATTATCTAGATAAGCCTGTCCGCAGGCGCGGCGCTGAACTTTCCCGCTGGAGGTTTTGCGGATCTGTCCGCGCTCCAGGATCAGGATTTCGGCGGTCGCCAAGCCGTGGCTCTGGGCTACCGCTTGACGGATTTTGCCAAATGCGGCCTCCCACTCCTTCGTGCGCCTCCCTGCCTCGGCGAGAATGATGAGGCGTTCTTCAGCGTCTCGTTCGACGGAGAATGCAGCGCAATGCTCCCGCCTGAGATCGGGGCAGGACTCCAGAACGGTCCATTCGACATCCTGGGGGTAGTGGTTCACGCCTGCGACGACGATGAGATCTTTCAGGCGCCCGGTGATGTGGAGTTCACCATCCTTGAGGAAGCCGAGATCGCCGGTACGCAGAAAAGGGCCGTCTTTCGGGCTGTCCGTCAGCCGGGCATGGAAAGTGGCCTCGGTTTCCTCTGGGCGCCGCCAGTAGCCGAGCCCGACGCTGGGGCTGGAGATCCAGAGCTCGCCAACCGTATCTGGCGCGCAAGTCCGCCCGGTCGCGGGATCGACGATCCGCAGGTCGGTTTTGGGGCGCGGGACGCCGCAGCCCACAACCGTGCGTGTCGCGGTATCCTCGGCCGGGACCACGCGGTTTTGTGCAAGCGCCTCGGCACTCAGGCGCGATGCATGCGGGCTTTGGTCGTGGGCGCGGGCGGTAACGAAAAGTGTCGCCTCGGCCATTCCGTAGGCCGGGTAGAATGCCTCGGCCCGGAAGCCTTGCGGGCCGAAGGTCTCGGTGAAACGACGCAAGGTCTCGGCGCGCACTGGCTCGGCGCCGTTGCCGGCGACCCTCCAGCGCGACAGGTCGAGTGTTTTGCGCTGCTCCGCGGTTATGCGTTCCAGGCAGAGTTCGTAAGCGAAATTGGGGGCGTGGGTGTGGGTGCCGCCGAACCGGTCCATGGCTTCAAGCCAGCGGACGGGGCGCTTCAGCAGTGTGAGCGGCGAGAGAACGTAGCAGTCCGCGCCGCTGAACATGGGCTGCAGCAGCCCTTCGACCAGACCGTAATCGTGGAAATAGGGCATCCAAGTGACGCAGACACTGTCCGCGTCGCACGCGAAGCCCTCCTGCAGATAGGCCAGATTGGCGAGCACATTCCCGTGCGAAAGCATGACGCCGCGCGGGGCGGAGGTGGAGCCGGATGTGTATTGCAGATAGGCGAGGCTCTCTGAGGTGATGTCGGGCCGTTCAAAATCCAGTGTGTCGGCAGGCTCCAGCCGGTCTGTCGCGATCCAATGCACCTGTGGCATGGCCTCGCTCAGCCGGGTCTCGAGATCGTCACGCAGGCCAGCGGTTGTCAGGATCACTTCGGCTGCCGCATCCGCGACGATGCCTTGAAGGCGCGGCAGGGAATGCTTGAGCCGGACTCCGTCCGGCGGTGGTACCGGGACCGCGACAACACCGGCATTCAGGCATCCGAAAAAGGCGGGCAGGACATCGAGCCCCGGTTGATAGAGCAGCAGTGCCCGGCTTCCGTCAGCCACATGCTGCCTCAGTTGGTTTGCGACCGCTTGGGCATGATTACGGAGGGTGGCGTACCCGGTGGTTGCCGTGACATCCCGGCCATCCTTCAGGAAATGGTATTTACCGGTTGATGATGCCGCGCGCCGGTCGAGCAGATCGATCAGGGTTTCGGGGGCTGATGTCACAACACCGCTCCCTCTTCAGACAGACGGCAATGCTCCCGGAGGAGGTCAAAAATGCCGGCTTCTATGATGCCGGGAGTTGTAGGGTGCCAAGGTTTTTGCATGGTGATTTCAGAATTCTCATAATGCAACCATATCGAGTATATGCATAATATTTTACTCAGCACAAGCGGGCTTGTTTTTCTGAAAAAATAAACAGGAATTTCGATTTTCAGGCTCTGAAAGGAAGAGGGATTCTAGCTCGGTAAATTTCTTACTGTTACTAATAATTGTGATTTGTGGCGCTGTTTGGTCGTCGTAATGTGGACTAAAAAGTGGTAGAGTAAAAATATATTCAATTTAGCATTGTTGGGTGCGGCATCGAGGGTGGCTGCTGGATTGATCTGATGGCGGGGCTGTTACGTGAAAGTGCATGAGGTTGAGATCTGGTTGTCGAGGCCTGACATGATCTTCGGCGAACACCTCCAGGCGTTTGGCCGGGTCCTCAATGATGAAGAGCGCGCCAGGGCCGGGCGCTTTCATTTTCCGGAGGACCGGCGAAGTTATATTTGCGCGCATGCGTTAACCAGATGCGCCCTCGAAGCTGTATCCGGGATCCCCGCGCGGGATTTTGCCTTCCGGATTGGGCGCTACGGCAAGCCGGAACTCGCTGGGGAGCCGGAGCAGGGCCGGTTGCGCTTCAATCTCTCGCATTCACGAGGGCTGGTTTGCTGTGCGGTCACCCGAGAGCTGGATGTTGGTATCGATGTGGAAGGAAGTGTCCGTGATGTCGATGTCGATGGCCTGGCGGAACAGGTATTTTCGGCAGACGAGGTGGCATGTCTTCAGCGACTGGTGGGACGCGCGCGCCGGGAGGCTTTCTTCGCAATCTGGACGCTGAAAGAGGCCTATATAAAAGCTGTCGGAAGAGGGCTGTCGATTCCGTTGGATGCTTTCTCTGTTTGCCTTGATCCCCCGTCTCTCATGATTGGTGCACCGCTGTCCGGCGACCCGGAGGCTGGCAGCGGGGAGGACTGGGATGTTCGCCTGATACGGCCGGTGTCAGCATATACGCTGGCCGTTGTTGTTCGTACCCGCTTATCCCGTCGACTGCGCTACAGGTTCCGGGAGGTCACGCCAGATACGCTTGCCGCCCTGTGTTGTGTGCGGCAAAGGCCGGGCCGGGTATCTCTCGAATTTAATGCGCGTCGATTTGGATGGTCTGCAGGGAAGTTTGGCGGATGCGTATGGAGTTGATGCGCCGGTTACCTGTCATCTGTGGGGCAGTCTTGTTTGTGGCGTCGTTTGATGTGAATGCTGCGCGATCCGAATGCGATCGGGGCGAGGCACGTTATGCCGATGGGGCGACGGTCTGCACGGGTGATGCTGAAGCGGGGTGTAAAGCCGAGAAAGGCGCGCCGGGCAGGCGGGAAAGTGTGGGCGCCTGTGGTTCCTGGATCAGAGTGTCGAGTGCCAAATATGGCTCCGCGGATCAGTGGTGCTCCGGGTTGGGGTGGGTCGCGCGTATCTGTAACGGCCGCGACTCTTGTACTGTCTCGCTTCCTGATATCGGAACGGAATGGTCGGATAGCGGCGAACACACGCTTCTGCGTCGCGAGTTGATTTGCGGCACTCTCAACAAGGTTCGAAAGCTCTTGTATATCGGTTGGTATTGCAGCGACGGGGCGTTGGTTTTTGACCAGCCGGAAGTCGTGGTTGGGGATGGCGGCCGCGCCATTCTTTCCTGCAACCGGTAATCTGTATGCATCTGGGGCGGTTGGCCAAGGCCGAATATCTGGAGCAGATGAGGCCAAACTGGTTCGCTGGAAGGTCAGCTCGATGTGCTGCGTGAGTTGGTAACCACCAGGAAGAGAAATGTGATAAACGGCGAAACGACATAGGACAGAATGAAAAAGCCCCAGAATCCCAGGACCCGGTTGCGCCCGTACAACCCGACCAGCGTGCAACTGATGAAGTAAATTATAACAAGCGTCGCGAATGTAAGTCTCGGTGGCCAGAGATATTCCACGTTCAGCTCTCTCTTGATCGCCCGGCGAAAATCAGATCCGTGTACCCGGGGATATGTCTGTCTCGATGGTTCAGTCTTTGAGACCTGCGCGCCCGCGGGGTGGGAAGGTCCATCGCGGGCGCGTCAGGTTCATGAGCGGTTATGCGGCTTGCGGCGCGGTCGCGGCAGCGGCCTTCTCCTTGGTTGCAATGTCGCTCATGACTTTTTTGACCTTTGCCGTGGTCTCTTCAACGCTCAGCGAGCCGAGATCCTGATTCTGCTCGAAGATATCGGTGAATACGGTGCCGATGGCGTAGGTAACCATCCATGAATATGCCGGCATTGCGGCAAAGCCGAACAGCTGTCCGAAGAGCGGTATGGAGCGGATCAGTCCGATGGTGCCGGCCTTCAGTGTCGTCGGGACGATGGCGCCCAGAACGGCGGAGACTATGGTGCGTGCAAGATTGCCGGAGAACGGCACCTTGTACACGGCAGCCAACCGGCTCAGCATCATGAGTTGGACGGTGGCAAGTCCGGCGATATCGACGACGACAATAGGAATCACGCCGATTCCGGCTCCGACTGCGCTGTAGGTCGAAACAATTCGGGTCGCGATAATCCGGTCCTGCTGACGCATCTGGGTCTTTGCTTGTTCATATTTGACAAGATGATGTTCGTCAGGCTGTCCGGTTTGGGCGCCCTGAGTATTTTGAGGGGGGGGAGTGGCGCTGCCTGGGTCGGATTGTCCGGTTTGCGGGTTTTTGGTGGCGCTGGCTGTATCGGTTTGTGCGGTCATCGCTAAAGTTTCCTTTCTATTGTCTCGGTCATTGCCCGGAATGCGCTCTTCGCGATCATCCGGCCTGGCTTCCGTGACGCGGGTCACGGCGGTTCCGGTCTGTCCGTCGGGCTGACCGGGTTTCTCTGCGCTGGTTTCCAGTTCCTTTTTCAGCCCGTCCGTTTGTGTCTGTAATGCACGCATGGAGTTTTCGGGGCGCTTGGGCTCCTTGCTTTGGTCGGCTGATTCCTTCTTCAGCTTCCCTTTGGTTCTGTTTGCATTGTCGGTTCTCCTCTGAGGTGCTTTTGCCTCTCGTCCGCGATCGGGCTGACTGTTTCTCAGTGTGGCGGTTTCGGTCTCTGCCTTCCGGCGGCGTGCGTTCGCCGCGTCAACCACCGTCGTTGCGTCAAGCCTTTCGCGTTCTGCCGCCTTGGCTTCCCTCTTCGGTTTGGCAATTCCTCGCTTGGGGTCCTGAATGTCGTTCGGATCTTCGGGCACTTCGGGGCCTCATATCTTCTGACGGAGCCAAATCTTTGATCGGCTGGCGTCATATTCTTATGCGTGCTTTTTGATCATTTATTTCACTATAAGAGAGAGTATCATGTTTCTCATTGAGTAAAAAGGTATTTATCGTATTGCGGGTACGTCTTGATTTTTTGAGTTTTTGGGAAGAGTCTAAAATCGTCATGTGCGACATAAATTAAGTAAATTTAATGAGATGAAGAATATGTCGCCATGCTGTCAGAAAATTAAATGCAATTATTAATAGAGTGATGTGTTTTGATTCGAGGGAGTTGTAGTGGCGCTGGTGCTTTTGGCGGGAGGCGTTGTCATGATCCGGGAGGGGGGCGAATTTGAAAGGCCGGTATCGTCGGGAGCGGATTCCGGATTCAATATGGCGTTGTTTGAGTGATTATTGCTTCTGCTTTTAACGTTTTGATTTGACCGGGTATCAGGGGCGTCCGATTGGCGGCCGAACTGCGCCTCAAGTCCGGTCCCTCGATGTAGGTCGGGTGCGGAAGAGCCGGCATTGTTGGGGGTATTGTCAACGGGGCCGAGAATGATCGGCAATCCGTCTTTCCCCGAACCGATAAGGACAATTTTGCTGTTGTTCGATTGCGCCAGTTGCAGGGTGGCGTCGATGCCTTTCCATCGCAGGTAAGCATCTGTAATTCCGTCGCTTACGATCCTCTGAAAGGACTGGATTCCTCTGGCCTCGATGGCTTTGCGCTCACTCTCCTTGCGCTCACGGTCCAGGCGGAAGTTGTATTCCAGATTGATATGGAATTGTTCTTCCTTACGCTCGATGGCTTTCTCGACCAATTGCGGGAGGGTGACACTGCGGAAGGATATATCGTGCAATTGAACGACCGGATCCGGCTCATCAGGTAAAGGCGGGAGTCTTCGGGCTGCACGTTCTATTGCTTCTGTCGAGATCACATCCCGGGTCACCTGGACCAGCTGTTCCTTTGCGACCGCAAGGATCGCTTCTTCCACATCGCCACGGTTCGTGGAGTAAAGCTGGACGGGGGAGTATTTTGCCGCCTCGGCTCGAGCGATGGCCCCGATCTTCGGGATCAGCACTGTATTCAAGTAGTTTGGTCCGAGATATTTGTGGAGTAACCCGATCCGCTTGCGGGAAATACGATAGCGGAAAGTGATATTCGCGCCGATCGCCAGTCCGTTGGCGGAGATGATGTCGTAATCTTCGCTGACCCTCTGCATGCGCGCGTCGTAGGAGATGATCTTGTTCCAGGGAAGGATCATCCGGTTGCCTTCGCGGAAGAAGTGATTGATGACTGTTCCGTCGTCGAACCGCTTCCAAAGGACGCCTATATAGCCGGCCGGAATCGTGGTCACCATGTTTGGCATAAAATAGACGAAGACGAACGCGGCGATCATGAAAGCTATGGTCACGCCCGGCAGGCTGCGCATTATATATTTTTTCAGGGCTTTCATGCTCTAGATGTCCTTGCGGGCCTCTCAGCGCAGGTGCTGGATTTACGTTCATTGCAGAGTATTTGTCGTTACTGACCGCGACACAGCTGACTAACGTTATATGTTTATTTAATTGTCAATTTACAATCAAAAGGATTTATTTCGCTCCACCTGTTCATCGGCTTTTTGCCGTCACTCAGTGAGCTGCATCATCTGGTGACGACCGCGATGCCGCGAGACGGCCCTCGGCCATATGCAAGCAGCGGTCTGCGATATCGAAATACTGGTCGTCATGTGTAACCGCGATAATCGTCTTGCCGTCCTGCTTCATCTCCGGCAGGAGCTCCCGGTAGAATTTTCGTCTGAATTGCGGGTCCTGATCGGCGGCCCACTCGTCCAGAATGTAGATGGACCGCTCCTCAAGCAGGCTGACGACGAGAGCGAGCCTTTTGCGCTGGCCGGTCGAAAGTTCGACCGTGGAAAACTCGTCGGAGATCAACTGGGTTTTGTCCTGGATCTCCATGTGTTCCATCAGACGCCTGGCTTTTTCACCATCTCCGAGATCGACGCCATAAAGGCGTTTGAAGAGATGGAAATCGCCGAAGATTATGGAGATCATGTTTCTGTACTCGTCATAGGTCTCCGGCCCGATTTCCCGGCCGTTGACGCGAATAGAGCCCGAAACGGGATAGTAGAGACCGGCGAGGATCTTGATCAGGGTCGACTTCCCGGAGCCGTTGCCCCCGGTGATGAAGATCAGCTCGCCTTTGCGGATCGTCAGGTCCACGGGGCCCATAACAAACGGATTGTCGTCCTTTAACCCTTTGTAATGGAAACTGACCTGCGTCAGCTGGAGTTCCTCGAAACTGTCGCCGAGCAGGTTTGGCGGTTGCTCTTCGGTTTCGCTGACGGCCTCGGAGAGGGTTTGATCGAGACGCTTGATGTTCTCGGCCGCCGAATTGGCGTTTGCGAAGATCGCCATGAAGTTGACCAGAAAGCCGATCGGACCGATCAGGAACAAGGTCGCCGTCGCGGTTTTGATGACGACCTCGTGGTAATCGGTGCCGACACTATGGAAGAATTTCCCGAACTGCGGGACGAGGAAAACCATGGCGGCGACAAGGAAATAGAACATTGTCTGGGAGAGAATGAAGCTTTTGGCGATCCCCGACTGACTGTTCTTTTTCTTGTCCATCGCCTCTAGGGAAATCTCCTCCAGGTCGGCGTAGAGGGCGTCGCTGCGGACCTTGTTCAGCCGAACTTCCTTGAACCCTTCCAGGAGGTCGGTGAGGAGGTCGAACAAGCGGTTTTCCGTAACTGCTGCTTCCTGCAACTCGGCGTTCAGGCCTTTGAGGTTCTTCCCGTAGAACCAGGTCGCGGCCACGATGAAGGCAACACAGACGGCGAAAGCGATACGCGAAAGCCAGGCGATGTAGAGCAGCGTAAAGAGAACCAGTATGGCGGACTGGGCACCAACGACGAGCGATTGCGCCGCCTGCGAGAGGGTCAGGGTGTCCTTGTTGATGCTGGCATAGATGAAGGAGCGTCCGATCCGTTCCAAAGGAATGAGGTCGGCCGTCCGGATTTTCTCAATCAGGCGTATCCGGATCTTGTGGATGATTTCCTCAACCTCGCGGGTCGAGGAAATCATCACTGTTCGTTGGGCGATAACGTAGATCGCAACGACAATGAGAAAGATCGTCAGTTGATGGGTCCGCCGCTCGTCATCGAGCTCGGCTACATCGCTCGCCGCCAAGTTGATCACTGCCAGAACAAGCGCGTTGGCAAGCCCGGAGACGGCGGCGAAAAACGCGAAGCCGAACCAGGAGGCGGAGGATTCTTGCCGTATCAGCTTGATCAGATCCAAAAGTCACTCCCCCGAGGTCCCGTTCTGTATCCCCCGCCGGCCATTGGCTTCCGGGGCTTAACGGCGCCACACCGCCCCGCTATTCGCGTAATGGGATGCGTGGCGATGTTTTTTACAGCTATTGAGTAAATAAATATTCAGTCATCTGTGCCTTTTCAATCGTTAAGGCATTCAGACCTGGCCGATGGGGCTACGGCCTCGGGGAAGGTTAGTAGAGATATCTGGCCTCGAGCCCTGCGCTATCTCACGCCGCCGCTGCTTCCTTGATCCATTGGAAGAGGGTCGCCGTCGCCGAGTTTGTCTGGCTTCGGAGCGCTATGAAATAGCCATCCTGGCTCGCCATTTCATAAGAATTGACCTGCACCAGCGTGCCGTTCTCCAGGCTTGGGCGGGCGAGCAGGGAGCTGGTCAGTGCGATGCCGACGCCGTTCGTTGCCATTTGCACGGCGATGCCGTGATGGTCGACGAACAGGCTTGGCTGCAGCCCTGCCGCGTAACCGGATTGCGTGCACCATTCTGTCCATCCGCCGGAGGTGCCGACGGCTTCGATCAGCGGATGCTCTTCCAATGCGTCAGGGTCCGATAGCAAACCTGGAGCTGCTACGGCGATCAGGCTGTCATGTTGCAGACGCTCGGACTCCTTGCCGACAAGCTCGGCGGAGCCGAAGCGGATTTCGATATCCCCGAAGGTGCTGTTGAACTCATCCGACCAGACCGTGCTGAGCAGCCGCACCTTGATTGCCGGATGCGCCGCGAGAAAGCGCGACAGAACCGGCGCCAGCCGCCAATGCGCGAAACTGACGGAGGTCGCCACCGTGACGAGTTCTTCTCTCGGCCCGAAGTCGAACGCATTCACCGCATTGTCCAGCACCGAGAGGCCGGAGGTGATCTCCGGCAACAGCTTGCGTCCGTCATCGGTGAGCGCGATGCCCCGGGCCTGACGGTGAAACAGCGCTACCCCGAGACGCCCTTCCAGCGCGCGAACCTGCTGACTGACGGCGGATTGCGTCAGGCCGAGTTCGCGGGCCGCCGCCGTGAAGCTGAGATGACGGGCGGCGGACTGGAAGACCCGGAACCAGTTCAGCGGCGGGGTGAAACGAGCCATGGAAAAACAAAGCCATAAGTTTGACTAATGATCTTGGCTCATAATTGGTTGTTTGTTGCTGTCCTGTCCATACGGGAGAGTTGTCGCTGCACATTTTGAAGGGCGGCGGCATGTCACTTGAGATCCGGAAATTCGTTCAGTTCGATGAGGAAACCCTGGTCGAGGGGTTCAGGAAGGCGGAGCCGCCGCTCCGCATGTTCGCCGTCGCCGCTGTGGTGAAGAACCCGTGGGTGGGGCGGTTCGTCGAGGATCTGACGACGGAAATCCGCAGCTATGGGCCGGAGCTGGGGGCGCTGCTGACACAGCGTATTCTCGATCTCGCCGGTGGTGGGGACGCAATTGAGGCCTATGGCAAGGCGGCTGTGGTCGGGCTCAATGGCGAGATCGAGCATGCCTCGGGGCTGATCCACACCCTGCGCTTCGGCAATCACTACCGCACGGCTGTCGGTGCTTCTTCCTATCTCGCCTTCACCAACACGCGCGGCCCGGCGAACGCGCCGATCTCGATCCCGTTGATGGACAAGAACGACGCGGGCCGCCGCTCGCATTATCTGACGGTCCAGTTTGCCATTCCCGATGCGCCGGGGCCGGACGAGATCGTCGTTGCCCTTGGTGGCTCTCTCGGCGGACGGCCGCATCACCGGATCGGCGACCGCTATCAGGATCTGGAGGAGCTTGGCCATGACCTGGACAATCCCGCAGCGATCTGACGGGCCGTCCGGGCTCGCACTCTCCCGTTCAGGATCGGGTCCGGCGATTGTTCTGATCCACGGCGTGGGTTTGCGCTCCGAAAGTTGGGCGCGGCAGATCCCGGCTTTGGCCGAACGCTTTACGGTGATCGCGGTGGATCTGCCAGGGCATGGCGAAAGCGCCCCCTTAGATGCCGCGCCGACCCTTGCCGCTTATGCGGACCGGATCGCGGAGGTTCTCGACGGACAAACCGGCCCGGCGGTGATCGCTGGTCATTCCCTCGGCGCGCTGACGGCGCTGGAAATTGCCACCCGCCATCCTGATCTCTGCGCCGGTGTGGCGGCCCTGAACGCAATTTTCCGCCGCAGCAAGCAAGCCTCGGACGCCGTGCGGGTGCGGGCAGGCAGTCTGCCCCTGGACAAGATTTCAGACCCGGAGCCGACATTGCGGCACTGGTTCGGGATCGACCCGAACCCGGATGCCGAGAGTGCCTGCCGGGACTGGCTGCTCGGTGCTGATCCTGCTGCCTACAAGGCGGCTTATACGGTGTTCGCACATGCGGATGGTCCGGCGGATGAGGCGCTGCGCGCACTCTCTTGTCCCGCTTTGTTCCTGACCGGCTCCGAAGAACCCAACTCGACACCGGCCATGTCCAGGGCGATGGCGGTGCTGGTGCCGGACGGTCCGTGCACGGTGATCGATGGTGCCGCCCACATGATGCCGATGACGCATCCCGGCGCCGTGAATGCGGCCCTGCTGGATTTCACGGCGCGTTGCCATGGCGGTGCGGCATGACGCTGCTCGCCCCCCAAACCCGGCTCGATCCAAAGGCATTACGCCAGGCTTTCAGCGTTTTCCCGACCGGCGTCACCATCGTCACCGCGCGCACGACGGACGGAACGCCCGTCGGTTTCACCGCGAATTCCTTCACCTCGGTCTCGCTCGACCCGCCCCTGCTGCTGGTCTGCCCCGGCCGTTATCTCTCCAGCTTCTCTGTGTTCGAGAGCTGCGAGCGTTTCGCCGTCAACGTGCTGGCGGAAGGACAGGAAGCGCTGTCCGACAGGTTTGCCCGGTTTGGCGGGGACCGGTTCGCACAGATCGGCTGGTGGGATGAGGCGGGCATGCCGCCTGTGCTCGACGGCGTGGCGGCACATTTCCTGTGCGCCACGCACCGGGTCATCCCGGCCGGCGATCACATTGTCCTGATGGGTGCGGTCGAGGCGTTCGAGCGGTCCGGCAGGCGCGGGCTCGGGTTCGCCGAGCAGACTTATTTCAGCCTCGGCGATGCCGGGCGCGAACGTCACTACGGTTAGGGAGCTGGCTGCGATGGACTTTTCTCTTTTCGCGCATATGGAACGCGTTACCTCCGGCCAGTCTCACCCGGAGCTGCATGAGGAATTCGTCAGCCTGTGCGAAATGGCGGATCAGGGCGGCATGCGCGCGATCTGGACCGGCGAGCATCACGGCATGGAATTCACCATCACGCC
>CEOE01010902.1_pt1 | contig 30463 bp, 39 predicted proteins | sample 530211 | NCBI WGS metagenome assembly CEOE01 (sample SAMEA2619779, study PRJEB7988) | marine metagenome | isolation source: saline water (ENVO:00002010), including
ACGAAGGGTAATGTGATGTTCAAGGGTGGAGTGAACTTTAATCTGGATGATGGCTTTCCGCACTGGGGATACTTCGATAGTTGTGGGTATGTCGGTGACTGGGATTCTAACACAATTTGGGAGGATGTAAGTTACAACGGTGTTGTAGACTTTGATGACTTGCTGATCGTGCTGAATGATGCTGATAAGTATGACAATGTTTTTGAAGCAATCTTGTCAATCCTCTCTAACTGGGGAAATTCAAATTCCTAAATAGTAAGTAATACACACACTGGAGAATATTATGTTTAAACGAACACTTGCACTTGCTATAACTACATCTGCGATGGCTGATCTTGCTGGACCAGGCGTAGGTGAACCAGAACTTTACTTTCAGTCTGACGTTTACGGAGAACGTTGGAATGCATATGTAGAAACCGCTGTATACACAGAGGATGATCAGCAAGATTTTGTAGGTGTTCCTGATAACGCTATTCTCATCACTTATACGTTACATAACAGTCCTGAGTCACAATCATCTATTGAAGACTTTGATATTTTTACTGGAGTAAAGTCAGATGAACTTTCAGTTTTATCGATCCCAGGCTATCTAACATCTCCACTCGAAGAACGATTTGATGAATTTTATAACGACCCAGACTACGTTAATTTTGCATATGAGACAGGACTCTACAACTGGGACTGGGGGACTGAGGGAAACGAGGAATCCTCAGGCTTAAAGCCTGGGGAATTTGCGACGATGTTTGTGATCGCTTACGCAGATTCTTGGATCGAAAGCCCTGGCATTATCCAAGGTGAAAGTGATGCAGGAATATTCTTTACGGTTGTACCTGAGTTTGCAGTTATACCTGCACCTAGCGTATTGTCCATGCTAAGTGTAACCATTCTAGGATCTAGAAGAAGAACCTCCTAAATAGTAAGGAGGAAACATGGTAGTAGAAAATCCTTATAACAGACAGGCTCAAACCGATAATCAACTTCTAGAAACTTACTTTCTTTTCAATATGACAAAAGTACCTGCTATGTCATATTTTTGTCAGAGAGTTAATTTACCATCATTGAATTTAGAAGGTATAGAACAACCTTCTAGATACGGTGCAAGAATATTTAAAGCGGGTGACGCATACAATCACGAAGATTTGACTATCGAATTTTTAGTGGATGAAAAAATGCAAAACTGGCTTGAAATACATGACTGGTTGAGATCCTGTGCAAACTATAAAGACTCGAAAGAGTATGTGGACGATAGTATTCATACAACTGGTGCTGAACTCCTAATATTGAATAGTTCCTATAAACCTCAGTTTGCAGTTGAATTTAATAGTGTGATACCAACGTCGATTAGTGGTTTACAGTTTGACTCCACCACGCAAGATCCTCAGGCTCTAGTCGCAACGGCTACATTTAAATTCACAACGTATGATATTACTAGAGTTACTTGACTTACACTATTTTCCTAGTAAAATATAACTAGGAGTGACTATGAACCTAAGTGATTTAAAAAATATGATCGAACGTGATATGGTTATCGATAAGACTGAACTCGACATCGAATCGATAAAAACGCCTCAAATGCACAACAAGTATCTTACCTTTATGATAGATGAAAAACTTGTTCTTCAGAAAATGGAGTCCGACTTTAGTGTTCTTCGAAAGAAAAAATGGCTATATTACACAGGTAAAATGAGTCAAGAGGAGTTAAACTCAGAAGGATGGGAACCATTTCATCATAACATCCTCAAAACTGACATAGACAAGTTTATAGACTCTGATGATCATATCATTGATTTGAAAAACAAAATTTTCTACCAAAAGGAAAAAGTGAAGTACATTGAGGAAGTAGTGAAAATTATTTCAAGTAGACAGTGGACTATAAAATCAGCAATAGATTGGATAAAATTTACGAATGGAACGAGTTGATATAACGATCACAAAAAAAGATGAAGTATATCTGAAAGCAGATTGTGATCGATCAATTGCTAAGGAACTGTCTGATTTTTTTTCATTCAAGGTTCCCAACTATCAGTACACTCCAGCATATAAAAATAAAGTATGGGATGGTTTGATTCGCCTTTACAATGTCCACACTCAGACACTGTATATTGGTCTATTAGATTATTTGGTGCAGTTTGCAAATGAAAGAAACTACAACATCAAGTGTGATTTTAGTGTTCCTAACTATATGGTTAAACATGACAGTATTCAAAACTATATGGAGTCTTTTCTTAAATTACCATTCACTCCCCATGAACATCAAATAAACGCTGTCAAACACGCTGTATCGACCGAGAGATCCCTAATTTTGTCTCCAACAGGTTCTGGTAAGTCTTTGATCATTTATACTTTAATGAGGTACTACCTAGACAAACTAGAGGATAATGACAAGATACTAATTATTGTTCCTACAACTGGTCTAGTATCTCAAATGAGATCAGACTTTATAGACTACTCTCTCGAAAACGGCTTTAAAGTTGATTCATCTTGTCATCAAATTTACTCTGGACAGGAGAAAGAAACCAATAAGAGAATCGTAATATCGACATGGCAGAGTATTTACAAAGAGAGAGAATCATACTTCTCAAAATTTAAATGCGTCTTTGGAGATGAGTGTCATTTGTTCAAAGCAAAATCTCTTACTTCAATTATGACAAAACTCAAAAACTGTAAATATCGTTTTGGTACAACAGGAACATTAGATGGATCTCATACACATAAACTCGTAATTGAGGGTCTGTTTGGTAGAGTGAATAAAGTTATCACAACAAAAGAATTGATTGATAAGAACTTGCTCTCGAAGTTGGATATTAAATCTTTGTGTTTGAGTTATTCCAATCAAGAAAGAAATGAAGTCAAAAGAAAAAAATACTCTGAGGAAATTAAATGGATCGTTATGAACGAAAAGCGTAATCAGTTTATTACAAAACTGGCTACAACTCTAAAGGGAAACACATTGTTGCTTTTCAATTATGTTGGAGATCATGGTAAACCTCTATATGAAAATATTCAAAGCAACACAGATAAGAAAGTATACTTTATTCATGGTGGCACAGATGTAGAGCAAAGAGAAAATATTCGTCAGATTCTCGACTCATCCGAGAAAAACGGAATATTGGTTGCTTCTTATGGTACTTGTTCAACAGGAATAAATATTCGTAACATTCACAACGTTATTTTTGCGTCTCCTTCACGATCTGTAATTCGCGTTTTGCAATCGATAGGTAGGGGTCTTCGTAAATCTTCGACCAAAGATTCAGTTAAATTATATGATATTTCTGATGACTTATGTTCTGGTAAGTACGAGAACCACACCTACAGACATATGCAGGAGCGGGAGAAGATATACATAAATGAGAGGTTTAACGTAAATAAGACCGTCATTGATCTGTCTGGAGGGATGCATGATGTCTAAATACAGAATACTAAAACTTAGAAGCGGTGAAGAAATTATCACTAGCATTGTTGGACAGAGAAAACAAAAGTTTATCGTCGAGCGACCATTCACCCTACAAAATTCACAGTATCTTGATGATATGGGTGTTCCTAGAGATATGGTTCGTTTAAGAAGTTGGCTGAAGTTTAGCAATCAAAATACTGTGTTTATTCCTAAAGATCATATCGCTACGTTTCTAGAGCCTGATGATCACATCTCTAGATTATATGACGTTGAAAAGGAAAGAGAGGATACAGATCCACCACCTAACATCGTTATGAAAAAAGAAAAAAGACGCAATCCACCAGATAACATTGATATCGATGAAGGTATGGTTGAGCAAATAATGAAAGATATCGTAGAGGAGATGAAAAATGCTCACTCGGAAAAATTTGAAAACGAAAATATTGACGATATTGATGAATTAACAGGAATTCCTAAGAACGATAAAAAAAGCAAAGAGTTTATTGTTATGAATATGGTATTCCCACCATCACTTCTGCAAGAGTTATTTAATAAAGGGCTAATTGATTCGGATCTCTTCGAAGATTTATTAGACGATGACGATGGCGATGACGATGAGATAGAAGAACCATTGAACGGTGAAGGTTTTACAGAAGAGAAAACCGATGGTGATGGTTCTGAGTGGACTGATTGGAGTTTTGATATCAAGGATTATTTAGATGGTGATGATAATTAATCATTATTCTTGACATAGAAAATCATAGCGATATCATATGAAATGTGTCAAGGAGAAAATTTAACAATGAGCAAAAATCAATACATCGACAACAAACTTTTTTATGAGAAGATGATCGACTGGAAAAAACTGGTCGATGAAGCAGAAGAACAAGGCGAAGATCGACCACCAGTCACAGAGTATATTGGTGAATGCTTTGTAAAAATTGCAGAACACTTAGCGTTCAAACCAAACTTTATGAACTATCCATATAAAGATGAAATGATCGGAGATGGTATTGAAAATTGTTTGATGTATGCTCATAACTTCAATCCTGAAAAATCTAAAAATCCATTTTCATATTTTACTCAAATCATTTACTATGCATTTTTAAGAAGAATTGAGAGAGAGAAAAAACAGGCTTATGTCAAATACAAGGCTGCACAATTGAGTGACATGGATGACTCTCTAAGAAAATATTTTTCTGAAAATTACTTTGACAATGATATGAGTTTAGAGAAAATGTTTAATCTGTCAGACTCCGACATCGAAAAGTTTACTCCCAAGAAGAAGAAAAGGAAGAAAGATGAAGATAGCACTTCTAAGTGACACCCACTGGGGAGCGAGAGGAGACTCTCAACTATTCTTAGACTATTTTACAGAATTTTTTCAAGACACATTCTTTCCATATCTAGATGAAAACAACATTAAAACTGTTCTTCATGCAGGCGATCTCATGGATAGAAGAAAGTTTGTAAACTTTAATGTCCTGAACCATGTTCGAGAACACTTCATTAAGCCTCTAAAAGATAGAGATGTTGAACTGCATTGTATTTTGGGAAACCATGACGTATATTACAGAAATACTAATAAGATTAACTCAATGCGAGAGTTGTTTTATAGTGACTTTCATATCTACGAAAACCCTACGACATTAGAGTTTGATGGTCTTCGTATTGCGATGCTTCCGTGGGTAAATAAAGAAAACACGGAAGAGTTTATGAAATACATTCAAAATGTAAACGCTCCAATTCTCATGGGACACTTAGAACTAGACGGTTATGAAGTATTACGAGGAGTAAAGCACCGAGGAGGTATGTCTCCTGACATGTTCAAGAGATTTGAAAAAGTGTTGAGTGGTCATTTTCATTGTAAACAAAGTCAAGGTAATATTCATTATCTTGGGACACAGTATGAAATTACCTTTTCAGATCATGGAGAACCAAAAGGTTTTCACGTTCTCGATACTGAAACAAGAGAAATTGAGTATGTGGAAAATCCAAATCGTATGTTCCACAAGTTAAAGTATTCTGATGATGACACATACACTGAAGCCTTTTGCAATCAATACACAAACAAGTATGTGAAGGTTTTTGTTAGTAGTAAAAAGAACCCAGTTAAGTTTGATAAGTTCTTAGAAAGCCTCTACAACTCTCAAGTTGCAAATCTAACGATTGTTGAGGAAGATGATCTTGACCAAGAAAAGGTTGACATCGACATGAAAAAAGATACACTTACACTTATTCAAGACGAAGTTGATATGCTTGAATGTGAAGGCGATAAGGAAAAGATCAAGAAGATGATTCGTGATTTATACATGGAGAGTTTAACCCTGTGAATATCTTTGTTTTAGATAATGATCCAATCAAGTCTGCCGAATACTGCGTGGATAAACACGTTGTAAAAATGATCGTCGAGTCTTGTCAGATGCTTTCAACAGCACATCGTGTTCTTGATGGAGACGAATGGACAGACTACGGTAAGAACGGCAGAAGAATCAAACGATGGAGACTCGAAGAACCACGAGAAAGTTTTTTATACAAAGCATCTTTTGTCGGTCATCCATGCACTCAATGGATTATGCAGTCTCAAGAAAACTATCGTTGGTTAGCACGACATGCCGTTGCGTTGACTGAAGAATATACAATTCGCTACAAGAAGATACACGCTGCGGATTCATTGTGTAAATTCTTTGTGAATTCATACCCAAACAACCTAACATCCATTCACCAGACAGCATTCGCACAAGCGATGCCTGAGGAATACAAAGTTGTAGGTGATGCGGTACAAGCGTATCGTAATTATTATCATGGTGAGAAGGCTAGATTTGCGAAATGGAAAACAAGTGTTCCTCACTGGTGGAATGGAGTTAGTGTTGCAGTATGATTAAGTTTACGAAGATTCGCTGGAAAAACTTTCTATCGACAGGAAACACTTTTACCGAAGTGGATTTGCGTCGTCACGGACTTACACTCATTACAGGAGAAAATGGTGCAGGTAAATCAACGGTTCTCGATGCACTGACATATTCATTATATGGTAAGTCGTTTCGTGGTATCAGTGTTTCGAGTCTTGTAAATAGTATCAACGAAAAGGATTCAGTTGTAGAAGTCGAGTTTACGGTTGGTCCCAAGTCTTATGTCGTTCGTCGTGGTCAAAAACCAAAACTGTTTGAGATTCTTATTGATGATGAATTACTTCCACAAGAGGCAAAGTCAAAGGACTACCAGCGTATTCTCGAAGAACAGATTTTGAAGATGAACTACAAGGCGTTCTGTCAGGTGGTTGTTCTTGGTTCGTCAAACTATGTTCCGTTCATGCAACTGTCAGCGACTGATCGAAGAGAGATTGTAGAGAACTTACTGGACATCAATATTTTTTCTGTGATGAACATCATGGTGAAGGGTAAACTTTCCGCTGTTCGAGAGATGATCAAAGACAAAGAGAATCAGTTGGAGATTTTGAAAACAAAGATTGAAAGCAGAAAGAACTATATTCAAAAGATCAAAGATCAGGCGAAAAGTAATCTTGACAGTATTGATGATGATATACAAATCAAGAAGCAGGAGATCGAAACCTCAACCGAAAATATTAAAGAGATAGACAAAAAGCACGAAGAAACATCAGCGGGTCTGAAAGATCACGATTGGAATGTCGTGTGTATGTCGGATCTTTCTCTTGAACGACGAGAGTTGAACACAAAGATGTCTGATCTTAAAAAAGACATCGAGTTTTTCAAAGACAACGATCATTGTCCAGTATGTCGGCAGGATATCAATGCGGATCACAAAAAAGAAATCGCTGATAACCAAGCGACACAACAAAATACGCATGATGAAAAGTTGCAAAAGATGATAGCGAAGATGGAAACGTTAAAAACTGACATCGAGAAAGGCGAAGAACTTCTCGAAGAGTTGAGTAATCTTTCAAAGCAGAAACAAAAAGAACAGTCAAATATTGATTCGTGTCAGACGTACATCGACGGAATGTTGAAGCGAAAAGAACAGAACGTAAATCAAGAAACTAACCTTGACGATGATATTACAGAGATGAGAGGATTTATTTCCGAAGGTGTTGCACAGAGTAAGGAGAAAGAGAAACTTCTTGTCGATGAGGGACACTATGAGATTATCCTTAGCCTCCTAAAAGATACAGGGATCAAGTCAAGAATCATCGAACAATATCTTCCTGTGATGAATAATCTCATCAATAAGTATTTGAAGGCGATGGACTTTTTCTGTAAGTTTACCCTAGACGAAAACTTCAACGAGGAGATTAAGAGTCGTCACCGTGATACCTTTTCATACTATAATCTTAGTGAGGGTGAGCGACTTCGCATTGACTTATCTCTACTGTTTGCGTGGAGAGAGATTGCAAAAATGAAGAACAGTGTGAGTTGCAATCTGTTGATTCTCGATGAGGTTTTTGATTCAAGCCTTGACGCTTCTGGTACAGAGGAGTTTATGAAACTTCTGAAAACGTTTACTAGCAGCAACTCAAATATCTTTGTTATCAGTCACAAGACAGATCATCTTGCTGACAAATTTCATAATCACTTTGTTTTCCAGAAGAAAAATAACTTTAGCACAATCAAATGAACCAGACACCATACACACCAAACGAAAGACTTATTCAATCAGATGTTAATGTTAAGTTTGAGGACTTGCTCGACATGGACGAGATCACGTTCCGTGATTGGGTCATGCGTATGCGTAAACTCGTCGTAGATATTTGGGACGAGCATGGTGTTCCTCCAAGACTGGGTAAGAGTGAAGATGAGATCATTGATCAATTCAACAAGATGACTTCTTATCCCGTCCATGATTTTACTCACGGAGATGAGTTAGGCGTTATCAGTGATGATGTGATCATGAATAAAAGTCGTTTAGGATCAGAAGCAGATCAATGGTTTCCGAACATGTATAAAACAAGAATCAATTACTCAGAAAAGGATACTGGGTATTCGATCTATGACTTGTTTGCAAACCCAAAGTATGAAGAGAGAATGTATAAGGGTTGCTTAAGGCACTTTCGTCGAGACTCTATGTACCTTCATGCGTTGTCCTGTCAAAAGGTTGATGAAAAAACTGCACGAATCAGAGTTGAGGATGCAATAACATTTGTTCGTGACTTCCACAAGAATCCAGACATCTTTCGTAATTGCGACTTCATGCTAGATCAAGTGAAACTCTCAGACGGGATGAACAGCGGATATAATCAAGTTGATTCGTCAAACTTACTTCAACTTACACCAGACCAAGTACGGACTCTCAAAGATGAGAGTTTGTTAGAGTATCGTCATCACTCTACTTTTGATATTTCAAATATGCCTGATGACAGAGTTTATACGGTAAGACTGTATAGGAAAAGAAATCGTATTTTTCCAAAGGGGTTTGCAGCGTTTCGTATTGGTTATATCCAACCAGCAGTAAACTTCCCTCCTATGACTGCTAAATACTTGTATGAAAGATTCACAGAACAAATCAAGGATCAAGAAGTTATTAACATCTACGATCCCTCATCTGGTTGGGGAGGTCGCATACTGGGTGCTATGGCCTGTAAGGATGATCGTGTTATTCATTATATTGGCTGTGATCCTAACCCTGATAATTATAGCGATAATGATAAACGCTCTCGCTATGCTGATCTCGCACACTTTTATAACACGAAAACATATCGCGGAAACTCTTTCTTCTCCAGAACAAATACTTACGAAGTCTATAGAGTAGGATCAGAAGAAATAAAAAACATAGAAGAGTTCCAAAAATACAAAGGTAAACTTGATTTAGTATTCACCTCACCTCCATACTTCAATCGTGAGGCTTATAGTGAGGATGAAAATCAATCATTCAAGAAATATGGTTCCTCCTATGAGTCTTGGAGAGATGGTTTTTTACAACCTACATTAGAGACAGCAGTAAGTTGGTTACGAAAAGATCGCTATCTTTTATGGAATATTGCTGATATAAAAGTTGGAGATAAGTATCTTCCTCTTCAACAAGATAGTATAAATATACTGAATTCACTTGGAATGCATTATTGTTATGATTTGAAGATGGCTATGGAGGGTATGCCTGGTCAAAACAGGTTGGACGAAAATGGTAAACCTAGTTGCAAAAACTATTGCAAAGTGAATGATAAGTTTTTAAAATATGAACCTGTGTTAGTGTTCAAGAAAAGGAAATAATATGAGCAGCAAGTTAGTAAAATTAGATTATGTTTGGATTGACGGAACAAACAAGATGGGTATGAGAACAAAGTCGCGTTATGTTTTTATGGAAAACGAACATGAACAAGTTCCACTAACTATTGATGATGCTATAAAGCAAACTCCTCCGTGGGGATTTGATGGTTCTAGCACTGAGCAAGCAGAGGTTAAAAACAGTGATTTAATTTTGAATCCTGTAAAACTATTTTACAATCCATTCGTTGGTAACGGACGACAGGACATTCAATCGTTTATCGTTTTATGTGAAGTATTTCATCCTGATGGAACACCACACGAATCTAACTCTAGAGCAAAACTAAGAGAGATTTTTGATACTCACGAAGATACAGAAACAACTATCTTTGGAGTTGAACAGGAGTATGTTTTCTGGGATCCATATCAAAACTGGCCTCATGGTTGGGCGGAACAGAAGGATGGAAACTGGTCAAACGAATATCCTGAACCTCAAGGTGACTACTATTGTGGATTAGGATCTAAGAATATTCTTCACCGACAAATGTGTGAGCATCATGCGGCACTGTGTTTCCAAGCAGGTGTGCGAATTGATGGAACAAATGCAGAGGTTATGAAGTCTCAGTGGGAGTATCAATTAACTCCACAAAGTGCTATTGATGCGGCAGATTCACTATGGATTTCAAGATTTATTCTAGAGCGTCTTGCTGAAACTAGAAACATGAGTATTAACTTCTCTCCTAAACCTGTTGAGGGAGATTGGAATGGTTCAGGATGCCACATTAATATTTCTACAGATTGGATGCGTGAAGGTCCAAAGGATCAAATCGAAAGTGCCGTCGAGATGCTTGAGGAAAACCACGATAGACTAATCGAAGTTTACGGTACAAATAATCATCTAAGGTTGACAGGACAGCATGAGACTGCTAAAATTGACGAGTTCTCTAGTGGAGTTAGCGACAGAAGTGTTTCTATTCGTATTCCACTTGTCACTGATGTAAATGGTGCTGGTCATATCGAAGATAGAAGACCAGCCGCTAACATGGATCCATATGCAGCCTACGGTGTGTTAATCGAATCTCTGCATAATAGAAAGGAAGAGGATGCCCAAGTTACTCCCGACGAAGTACAGGAATCTGAAGAGTGAGTCATACGAAAAGTATCTAACTAAAGAGTTAGAGTCCCTAGATTCAAACTTCGTTGTAAAGACGTATAAAACTGCTGGTGATGCGGAAAAGTGGTCTTCGTTCCAAAAGGGCGAAGACCTCCGCATTCAGATCAGATGGAAAAAAGAAGTAATCGACGAATTTGTTATTGAGAAAACTTTCTGGTGGACATCAAATAAAGATCGTGATGATCAAAAGTATATGCGTGATTTTGCTCATGTTCATCTCGATCCTATTCGTAAGTGCTACAAGCATCCAAAAAAAGGTACAAGTAAATGATATTCAGTCCAGCGGACAAGTTAAATTATTATTTCGGTGGTAATTACGAAAGATGGCTTACTGCTGCAAACGACTTGCTTGAGCAAAGATATAATCAAGCAACCACTGAGGCTGAAGTTATGACCTTCAATCGATTCGTCACAAAATACTTTTCTGATCTTCAACCCAAAGATGCTATCTTTGTTATCAACTTAATTGAAAGTTATATCGAAGAAAGTTTGGGTGATCCTAATTTGTATTCTAGTTTCCTAAGAAGAAACCAACCATTAAACATAGAACTTAGAAACGCTTTACTTGAATCGGCTACACCAGAACAAGAAAGTTTTAACATCATTGGTGCCTTTTCTATCATAGATTCTTCGGGGAATATGGTTGACTATAGTAAGGGTGATGTAGTATACTACGATGGAAAGTCATATGTTGCATCTGAGGATGTCTCTGGATGGGTTCCAGAATCAAAGCATCCTGAAAATAAATGGAAACCAATCGACCTACCAGATGAGAATATTGACGGTTCAGAATTTTGAAATGAGGCAATAAAATTATTCTTCTTGATAATAGTCAGATACTCTTTGCGAATATCTTCTCGTCACTGAAACACTCTCCCAACATGGATGAAGATTTTGTTCGACACTTAGTTCTAAACACATATAGAATGTTTAGAACACAATTCTCTAAAGAGTATGGTGAGATAGTCATCTGCGATGATACTGGTAATTGCTGGAGAAAAGATTTTTTCCCTCACTACAAAGCATCACGAAAAAAGCAACAAAAGAAATCAGACATTGACTTCGACCGAGTTTATGAGATTATGAATATCATACGTCAAGAGGTACGAAGTGAATTACCATACATCAATCTCCAAGTTCCTCGACTTGAGGCTGATGACATTATTGCTATTCTTTGTAAAAAATATCATGCAAATGAAAAGATTCTGATCGTATCTAATGATAAAGATTTTCAACAACTGCAAAGGTATGAAAACGTAAGTCAATACTCACCCATGCAAAAGAAATTTGTTGAATGTTTCGATCCACAACATTTTTTACTGGAGCATATTATCAAGGGTGATGTTTCGGACGGAATACCAAACGTTCTGTCGGACTCTGATACCTTTGTAGTCGATGGTAAACGACAAAAACCATGTGGAGCGAAAAAGATACAGAGCATGATCGGAGAAGATCATGGTTCATCAGAGTGGAGTGAAAATTTTAAGCGGAACCAAATTCTAATCGATATGACAAAGATCCCTGATAGATTTGAGGACTTTGTTATTGATCAGTATGAAAATTACGAAGTACCAGATCGTAAAGGGTTGCTAAACTATTTTGTTCGTAGTAAACTTAGTAACCTCATGTCTAACATAGGAGATTTTTAAGACACGATGAAAAAGAAAAAAGAAGAGTACAAAATAAAAAAGAGTGAACCTCAAGAGAGACTATTCAAAACAAAAAATACTAAGAAACACCAAAACAGAAAGTCTCGTCACTCTGATAGACAGTTTATGAATGACTTATCAAAGGGATTTATTGATCCTACTGATTTTGATGAATATATGGAAGGATAAAAATGTCTAACACAAACCTATCGAGAGATACACTCTCGATCTTGAAAAACTTTTCAAGTATCAACTCTAACTTGCTGGTAAAGCCTGGTAACAAGATTACCACAATCTCTCCCGCAAAGAACATCGTCTGCGAAGCGGTGGTAGAGGAAAACTTCGCAACACAATTTGGTATTTGGGATCTGAGTAAGTTGCTTGGAACCATTAGTTTGTTTGAAGATCCAGAGTTTTCTTTCGGCGAAAAGTCTATGGAGATTATTTCTGAGACTGGAGCAAAAGTTTCGTATTACTATTCGGAACCAAGACTGCTCACGGTGCTTGATCGTGAAGTGAAGATGCCTGAAGCAGTGGTGTCTTTCATTCTCAAGCAATCAGTTTTCGATAATATCCAACGCTCCGCCGCTGTCCTGCAATTGTCTGATCTTTGCATTCAGTCAAACGATAACGGAGAGATTGAACTCGTGGTCTTGGACAAGAAGACTCCCACTACAAACAGTTATACAATTGTCGTGGGTCAGAATGATACAAACGCATCGTTCTGCTTCTATCTCAAGATTGAAAACTTGAAACTTCTTTCGGGTGATTATAAGATTGACATCTGCGAATCAACCGTGACTCGTTTCTCTCACACTTCTATGGACATCAAATACTATATTGCACTTGAACATGACTCAACATACTCCAAATAATCATCTGTGGGTTGAAAAGTATCGACCTCAGAATATCAGTGAGTGTATTCTTCCCGACTCCATCAAAACGACCTTTCAGGACATGGTGGAGTCGGGTGAACCTCAAAACCTTCTTTTGAGCGGTGGTGCAGGTGTGGGTAAAACCACAATCGCACGCGCCCTTTGTAATGAGTTGGGATGTGACAGCATCATCATCAACTGTTCGGAGAATGGAAACATCGACACACTGCGAACAACTATTCGTGAGTTTGCAAGTTCTGTATCTCTGGATGGGAACAAAAAGGTCTGTATCCTAGATGAATTTGATTATTCTAATGCACAGAGTATTCAGCCTGCTCTCCGAGGAGCGATTGAGGAATTTGCTCATAATTGTCGTTTTATACTAACTTGTAATTACAAGAATCGAATCATTCAACCGATTCATTCCCGATGCACAAACATCGAGTTTGGTATTCCATCAGCAGAGAAGCCTCAACTTGCATCTGAATTCCTTGATCGCATCAAAACGATCTTGGATCGAGAGCAAGTAGAGTATGATGAGAAAGTTTTGGTTCGACTGATATTGAAATACTTCCCAGACTTTCGCAGGGTGTTGAACGAACTTCAACGATACTCCGTGTCTGGAACAATCGATGTTGGTATTCTCTCACAAATCGGAGAGGTCAACGTCAAGGATCTAATGGGATGTATGAAGAAGAAAGACTTCAGCGGTGTTCGTAAGTGGGTCGTTGCAAATATTGATAACGATCAGACTGAGTTGTTCCGAAAAATTTATGATTCGATGTATGAATATATTTCAGCAGACTCAATCCCACTTGTTATTTTAATTCTTGCTGATTATCAGCATAAGGCTGCTTTTGTTGCTGATGCTGAGATAAATATGACAGCGTGTTTGGTTCAAATTATGATGGAGGCTAATTTCAAATGAGTAAATTACATGCGTGCGGAGACTATCTCTTTGTAGAAAAAGTCGATTACAATGAAGAAGAAACTACTGATGCTGGTATCATTATCAAGAAAAGTCAAATGATTGACAGTAGTTATGTTGAGACAAAAATTATCTCAATGGGTTCTGGGAATCCTTTACCCAACGGTGAGATTCCAAGTGTTCCATATGAAGTTGGAAGCACCATTGTCTATGATGTTCGTAGCCGTCTTGGTGTTTCGAAAGAATTCGATATTATCAAGCGAGAAAATGTTGTAGGGTGGTTTGATTGAAACTAGGAGATTATCTCAACTCGATTAATTACTCGAAGGAGAATCTGTTTATCGGTGATCCCGAATTAGCGAGTAAAAAATATCCTGCGTTTGTCGTAAATCGATGTCTGTCTTACTTTCCCGACACAATCTTTTTTGCGAATGAGATGAATGTTCACCACCACCTTGATAATAGGGTGCAGTATGAGTATCTCATGCACTCCATAAGAAAGCGTAAACGGTTCAGTAAATGGGCGAAAGACGACAAACATAAGGATCTGGAACTAATCAAGAAATACTTTGGTTATAACAATAGAAAAGCAGAAGAGGCTTTACAGATACTTGATAAGCAACAGATTGATGAGATTCGAGAGTTTATGAGTGAGGGAGGTACAAAAAATCATAAATCATAAATACCTATGAAAAAAGAGGATATTTATGAGTGACGATGATATTTTTGAAGGTCTTGGTGTTGAAATAGAACTTGATTCTGATGACAACTTTTTAAAAGTAAAAGAAACGCTAACCAGAATTGGTATTTCATCCCGTAAGGATAAAAAACTATATCAATCGTGTCATATTCTTCATAAGAAAGGCAGATATGCAATCATGCATTTCAAGGAGTTATTTCTTCTTGATGGACTAAAGGCTGACATGGATGACACCGATTTAGGTAGAAGAAATACAATAACTGCACTTCTTGAGGAATGGGGACTATTGAAGATTGTTGATGATGATATTGATGAGCCTCGTGTAGGATTAAATCAACTAAAAATATTATCATATAAGGATAAGGATGAATGGGAGTTAATTCCTAAATACCATATTGGTAGGAGATAGTGATGTCTAAATTATTAGTGAAGTTCCCATCGCGGAACAGACCAGAGAAATTTAAAAAGGCTCTGGATGATTATACGAGTAAAATATCTGGTAAACACGAAGTAAGATTTGTTATCAGTATGGATGCTGATGATGAAACTATGAATAACGACGAGATTAAAAAATATCTCAACGAATTAATCAGTAGTGGAATTGATCTGGTGTATCATTATGGAGAATCAAAAACTAAAGTTCAAGCATGTAACGCTGACATGGATGGTGAAACTTTTGATGTTTTACTTCTTATTTCAGACGATATGGCTCTTAACACAGATAACTATGACGAGGTTATATTTCGAGACTTTAGTGGTGCTTTTCCTGAGTTTGATGGGGGTATAAAATATCACGATGGTCTTCGAGGCGGTGGTGACTTATTAATGACACTCCCTTGTATCGGGTGGAAGTTCTATGAGTCTTGCGGATACATTTATCATCCAGACTATACCTCTGTATTTTGTGATAACGATATGACTCAGCATCTACTTGCATTGAAAAAATATGCGATGAGTCAACAGTGTATTGCAAGACATGAATGGACATCTGAACCATTTGATGAATTACACGCAAGAAATGAAAATGCTGAAATGTACGCTATTGACAAACAAGTTTTTGTTCGTAGAATGAATGAAAACTTCGGAGTTTAATTATGATCTACACATTTTATACTGATACCCACCAAGAGTTGTTAGATGACTGGTTTATGAAAACTGTTGATAAATCAGAAGAAGTTCATGTCGAAAAATTTGATCAAGAGTGTTCCACTGGGTCATTCATGGACGATGGATGGAATAAGACTATGATTAAGAAAGTCGATTACATCCTTGAGTGTATTACAAATAATAAGCCATTTATACATGCAGATTGTGACATTCAGTTTTTTGATAAAGTATCTGATGACATGTCAAAAATCATGGATGAAAAAGACTTAGATATTCTGGGTCAGGATGACGGATGGTTGGGTGGTGTGCAAACCATGTGTGCTGGATTTTTTATGTGTAGACCAAGCGAAACTATGAAAGAACTTTTTACCAATGTCAAAAACATGGTGATTAGTGGTTTCTCTGGTAATGATCAACTAGCATTAAACTTTTTACTACAAAACCATTTTTCAGACAGAGTAAAATCAGACTTATTAAATAGTGATTATTACAGTGTATGGAGAGACACGAATTGTGGATTGTGGGAAGAATCTACAAAACTAAATGTTCCAACGAGTATTCGTATGCACCATGCAAATTATGTTACTGGGGTTGGAACTAAAATTCAGTTGATGCAATCTGTCCGATCTCATGTGAAATGAAATTAATATACACCAACAAGCATCGTAGAGATGATACTTTTCGAGAACTCATACAAATGTGGGAGGAATCAGGGTACGTCACTACGGTTGAGGGTGATGATCCATTTGTTTGGGTGGAGTCTGTTAACAATGTACTTCTCTACGACCACCCTAGAATCGATGATCGACCAATTCCAAATTTTAAACATGCTCTGTTTGGTAATACTGTCCCGCAGTGTGATACATGTTACTCTTGGATATTCTGGAGTCGCAGACCCAGATTACTAGAAAAAACTATAACTTCTGGAATTCCAAGTTACTCTGATAGAAACACTTTTAGTATATTTTTAGGAAAGGTTGAAAACCAAGTTCAAATGAATGCAAGAACCAATGTAGATTGGTCAAACGTCATAGAACTTTTTAGTATGCCTATTTTGATCGGAGATACCCAAACATATCCTTACACACAAGAAGAGTATCTTGAAAAAGTTAAACACTCAAAGTTTGGTCTAGTTTTACCAGGCTATGGTCCGAAATGTAATCGTGAAATAGAATATCTTGGTCTAGGAACAGTCCCAGTTTTTACACCAGGCGCAAATATCGACTACAGTGAACCACTTGTAAAAGATAAACATTTTTTGTATGCTACATCAACTGAGGAGTTTGAATACATAACAAACAATATTGATGAAGATAGATGGAATGAGATGTCAAAAAATTGTAGGGAATGGTATGAAAGAAACTGTTCTCGCAAAGGGTCGTTTGAAACTACAAAAAGAATATTGGAAAAACTATGATTACAGTGTTACTTACAGTATGGAAACGAGATAACTTTTTACAGCAACTCAATGCTATAAAAGAACAAACTGCGAACGTTGAAAGAATCGTAGTTTATCAAAATGAAGATCATGTTGATTTAAAACAATATCAAGATGGTTCTTGGGAACATATTCAATCCTCGACAAATCTAAAGTATCATGGTCGCTTTACACTTCCCCTTCTTTTTACTTCTGAATACACTGCGATATTTGATGACGATACTATTCCCGCACCCCAATGGTTAGATCACTGTATTACAACATCTAAGAAATTAAATTGTATCATCGGAGCGAATGGTAGAAATCGTAGTGGTCGAGGTTCTGTCGGAATTTGCGATGGTAGAACAAACGATGAACCTGTTAGATGTGATATAGTAGGACACTGTTGGTTTTTCAAAACTAATTGGATTAATTATATGTGGAGAGAACCAACGGTATCATTCTCAACAGGAGAGGACATACAATTTTGTGCCTCAGCAAAACTGTTTGGTGAAATAGATTCGTATGTCCCTGCGCAACCTGCAAACAAACCAGAGGTTTGGGGAGACACCAATCCACTATTAGGAACAGATGAACATGCTTCATGGAAGTTACCCCACCACAATCCAGACAGAGAAAAATTATATGATCATTACTCTCAACTTGGATGGGTCACGCAGTGATAACGATTCCAAACTTTCCAGCATGTGGTTTTGGTAATCAGGCGTTATACTATAATAACATGCGTCAACTTGCCGCACAAAAAGGTTGTGGATTCTCCTGTCCTTCTTGGGATGGTGCAGATGTTTTTGATGTTCCACTATACGAAAGGACTGAGACAGAGGTAAAAATATTAGATTTCTGTCTAGGGTCAAAATACCATGATTACAAAACTGTTAGCACAAGAGATGTTTTTGTACTCAAAGATAATTTAGATCCATACTACAGAACTTGTTCTATACACATAAGAGAAACGGACTTTCATTCTTGGATGCCTGAAGCAGTAGAAATTGCTCAGAGAGTGGGGTATTATCAAAACTCGGTTGTTGAGTTACTAGATCATGTAGATAAATTTATTATCTTTACTGATGATCCAACATCATGGAGAATCAAAGAGATTATTGAGACACTAGAATATCATAAGAAGCAATACACTTTTGGTCAAAACACATCAGACAGATCAAAGTTTGCAAATGACTTCATTGAAATGTCAAGATGTGAATATATGATATCTAGTCCATCAACTTTTAATATTGTTGCTGGTATGACAGGCATAAATAAAAAGATCATTCACTCTAAAGATTGGATAAACTATCGTAGAGAAAAGAATGACTTATTTTGGATTAGACTTGTTGACTCTTCTGATGATGATTATAGAATATGGAAATTGGTGTGATAGAAAGGTTTAGTTATGATCTACTTAAAAACGTATTTTTATACGGAGCATGAGGTAAAATTTTTGATAATGAATCTGATAGAGTCCTATGACTTTATCGATGGATTTATTATTTCAGAACACAATCGAACTCATACAGGTCAACCTAGAGAATACATCTGGGATAAAGTAAAACATGAGTTTCCCCAACAATACATGGATAAGGTAATTTATCTCAAGTCAGATATTAGTGAAGAAACTGTAGAAGCATATGATGATGAGGAATCAATTCATCGAGTGAATGAACCCGTGATGAGAAGTTCGTTTATGAAAGACATGACATTCGATGACAATGACATTATCATTTCTGTTGATGCAGATGAGATCATTAATAGTGAGGCTTATCTGTACATTCTTACGATGGCAGATATGAAGGAATGTGTCAGATTGAATCTACATCAGTTTTTCTATAAGTTAAATTATCTATGGGAGGGTAAGGATTTTGTCTCTCCGATTGCTGCGAAGTATAAGGTGTTCAAGAATGATTATCCTTGTAATTGGAGAGATGTGGGTGAGATTCTACCGCACAAAGTAGGATGTCACTTCTCGTGGTGTATGTCACCAAAAGAGATGGTTTACAAGTTACATACTTACAGTCATCCACGCTATCGGTTCTGTGCTGATGAAAAACTGTTATCAAAAGCGATTGAAGAAAAAACATATCCATTTGATAACAATGTAGAATTTAATATTCGTGAGATTGAATTCAATGATGAAATCTTACCTAGTTGTGTTCGTAGTGAGGGAGTCTTAAAGTGAAAATAAAATATGACACAAATAAATATGATTTTGCAGGGTTGGTTGGATCATTATTTGATGTTCCCCTTTCTGAGTTAGACAACCAAGAACAGAAGAAAAATTTAACTTTGGGAAATGATACAGCAACAGAGTTTCATAAAGTTTTCTACCAAAGGTTAGATGCAGGTTGGGAAGATTTCGATTATACTTACATGTCTTTCGTAAGAGATGTTATTTTTCCGCTGTTTGAGGACGATACTCTAATCTACCAGAAAACTCCAGGCATTCGTTTCAATAGACCAGGCGCAAAGGCGGTTTATAGATGGCATAGCGATGGAGATTCGTTTCACAAACATCCACTAGGGGAACTCAACGTATTTTTACCTTTGACTAAAGCATTTGACACTAATACTATGTGGGTCGAGAGTTTGCCTGGACTTGGTGACTTCAAACCTCTTGAGTTAGAATATGGTGAAGTGTTTATGGGTTATTTAAATCAGTGCCGTCACGGAAATAAAGATAATGAGACTGGTAAGACAAGAGTTAGTTTTGACTTCAGAGTGATTCCAGGCTTTGCATATGATGATACTTGTACAAAGGTAACTTGTACCACAAAGTCTCCATTCCTAGTAGGTGGATATTATGAGAAAATGGAGAGAGATGAAACTCCATATACTTTTGATGAGGATGAAAACGATAAGTTAGGAGCGGCTTGTTGATGTTAGAAGAGTGTCTTGAAAAGTATGCACTGTCAGATCCTTGGGATGTTGTTGATCTCTTTGAAAAAACAATCGCTGACTATGCAGGAAGCAAATACGCAGTGACTGTTGACAGTTGCACGAATGCGATGTTTTTGTGTTTAAAGTATCTCAAGTATGAGGGTGAGGTCGAAATACCTGCTCGAACATATGTTTCAGTTCCATGCACTATTATTCACGCTGGTTGTCAAGTTAAGTTTATTGATGAGTCTTGGGAGGGTGCATATCAACTAAAACCAACACCTGTTTATGACGGTGCGGTCCATATGAGTAGGGGAATGTACAAAGAAAATACATATCACTGCTTATCTTTCCATCGTAAAAAACATATTCCAATTGGTAAAGGTGGTATGATTTTAACGGATGACAAAGATGCCTATGAATGGTTTAAAGTCGCTCGGTATGAGGGAAGACATATGGATAGGTTTTATAAAGATGATGAATTTGATGTCATTGGTTGGAACATGTACATGACTCCAGAACAAGCAGCAAAGGGGTTGGTTCTTTTCCATTCAAAGATTAATGATACAAACCCAGATGTTGAAACCTCTGGTAACTATAATGATCTGTCACGTTTTCCAATTTATGAAAAAGCGAATCGATAATGCAAACTAAAATTATTGCTGAAATAGGAATTAATCATAACGGTTCAGTAGATATTGCAAAGTCTTTAATTGATGTTGCGATGATCGCAGGATGTGATTATGTGAAGTTTCAAAAAAGAAATCCAGATGTATGTGTTCCAGAGGAACAAAAGAATAAGGTAAAAGATACTCCTTGGGGAAAGATGACTTATCTTGATTACAAATGGAAAACAGAGTTCAATAGAAGTCAGTATTCCGAGTTATTTGCATATTGCAAACATCGTGGTATAGAAATGTTTGCCTCTGTTTGGGATGAAGATTCAGTAGAATTTATGAGTGAGTTTACAGACGTAATGAAAATACCGTCTGCTTTGATAACAAACTTAGACCTAGTAGAACACGCAAGAAAAAATTGTGATTATCTAATGATATCAACTGGTATGAGTACGGAAGAGGAAATAGAAAGGTGTGTTGAAAGAGGAGATCCTAATCTTATTTTTCATACCAACTCATCATATCCATCTCCCATTGAAGACCTAAACTTGAACTACATTGATCATCTGATTGAAAAATATCCTAACAAGGAAATAGGATACAGTGGTCACGAGTTTGGTTTAGTCCCAACTTATACCGCTGTAGTAAAAGGTGCGACTTGGGTGGAAAGACATATTACACTAGACAGAACGATGTGGGGATCAGATCAAATGGCATCTGTTGAACCACACGGTGTTATGAAACTTGTCAAGGACATTCGTAATATAGAAGCATCTTTAGGGAAAGGTGGACGAAGAGAAGTTTTTGATTCTGAACTTGAAAAGAGAAAAACATTAAGAGGTTAACATGAAAAGAGTGGCATTTATTCCAGCAAGAGGTGGTAGTAAGGGTATCAAGAATAAGAATATTTGTATGGTGAATGGAGAGCCTTTATTATTCTATGCGATCACCGCAGCAAAATATTCAAACGTGGATGAGGTTTGGGTTAGCACCGATAGTTCTTCTATAAAATCTGTAGCAAAAAGTCTGGGAGCAAAGGTAATTGACCGACCATCTGAAATATCAAATGATAAATCTCCGAGCGAAGAAGCACTAATTCACTTCGTAGAGAATGTGGACTTTGATGTTGTTGTTTTTATGCAAGCAACATCGCCGCTACTACAACCCGATCATATTAATGATGGTTTAGAAATGTTGAAAGAGTACGACTCAGTGTTGTCGTGTTATCGGGAGCATTGGTTGCCTCGTTGGTCTGATGATGGTTATCCTATAAACTTTGATTCTTTTCTTGATCGTGGTATGCGACAAGATCATGGATCAGTATGGGTTGAGAACGGTGCTTTTTACATTTCGACAAAAAATAATATCTTAGATGTAGGACAACGTGTGAGCGGTAAAGTAGGTTTCTACGAAATGAAACCACAAGAGAGTGTCCAGATCGATAATCCATCTGATATCGACTTTGTGGAGAAACTACTATGAGATACGTCTTTGATTTAGATGGCACATTGTGTTCTCAACCAGAACGAGGTGATTACGGAAACGCAGATCCATATCCTCAACGAATTGAATATGTAAACAGACTTTACGATTTTGGAAATGAAATAGTCATTGAGACTGCAAGAGGATCAGAATCTGGAATTGATTGGACTGAACTAACCGAGAAGCAACTACAGTCGTGGGGTGTAAAATATCATAAAATTAGAGCGGGAACTAAATTTGCAGCAGACCTATACATAGATGACAAGGGTAAAAATGCAACAGACTTTTTTGGAGATATAAAATGATTTTAGTATGTTTTGGAACACGACCTGAGTTTATCAAGATTAATCCTTTGATTGAAAAGTTCAAAGAACACAATGTTGATCATAAACTTTGCTTTACTGGTCAGCATGAAACACTTCTTCAAGAAGTAGAAGTTGACCAAAGAATTACTATTAAGGATAGTAATAAAAATCGTCTAGATGATATAATCTCATCTGTAATGAACGGTATAGATTTTACAGGTGTTGATCATGTGTTAGTTCAGGGTGATACCGCAACGGCTTATGGTATTGCATTAAGTGCCTTTCATCATCAAGTAAAAATTGTTCACCTCGAAGCAGGTATGCGAACACATGACATAACAAGTCCATATCCAGAAGAGTTTTACAGACAGTGCATTTCAAAGATTGCAGATGTTAACTTAGTCCCTAGTGGAGTAGAACAACATCATCTGATCACTGAAGGTGCTAGAAATATTTTTATTGTAGGTAATACAATCAATGATAACTTAATAAACGTTGAGACAGAGTATGGTAATAAGGTGTTGGTCACTTTACATCGCAGAGAAAACCATGACAAGATTCGAGACTTTTTTGTTGAGATAAATGATCTTGCAAAAGAGCATCCCGAACTTGAGTTTGTTCTACCCATACACCCCAATCCTAATGTCATATGTCATAAGGATATTCTTACTCATGTTAATGTCACTGACCCACTTCCATACGATGAGTTGCTAGATTTGCTTGCATCATGTAGAATGTGCATCACGGATAGTGGAGGTATTCAAGAGGAGGCTTCATTTTTAGGAAAACGTTTGATTGTTTGTAGAGACAAAACTGAAAGAGTGTCTTTGATTGATAATTTTAAATTGTGTCCAAAACCAAATGATCTAAAAGAGATGTTTGAATCTATGATAAATAATTATGAAGTTGATCGTAATTTTGCTTATGGTCGTGGTAACGCTTGTGAAAAAATTGTGAGGATTTTGAAATGAAAGTTAAAAATACAAACGCACATAGAGCGGCTGATAAAGAATACTATTTTGCAACTTATGTCAAATCTGATGCAAGAGAGGGAGAGGATGATGTCGTTCAACTTCTCTTAACAGACAAAGAGTTTGAAAGAGCAGCAAAGAGAGCAGAGAAAAATACTGAGGATCTTCCGAAGCACTTTGCTATTGTACAGGGAACGAATGAACCTGTTAAAAAAACTGAAGTGCAGGAAGTAACACCTCCTAGTTTTTTTGACTGGTTGTTTGATTTTTCTTATGGTCGAGAGGATGGTCATAAAAAATGAAATATCTCGTTACAGGTGGTGCAGGTTTTATCGGCTCTCACATTGTCGATAAATTAGCAGAGAATGGTGATGAGGTTATCGTTATTGATAACGAATCATCGGAATCACACGACTCTTTTTACTACAATCACTCTTATGGAATCGAATATCATAAGATAGATATCAACGATCACGACAAGATTCTACCTCTATTCACTGGTGTAGATACAGTTTTTCATTGTGCTGCTGAATCTAGAATTCAGCCATGTATATTAAATCCTTTAGGTGCAGTGAAAACAAATTCTTACGGAACTTGTAGCGTTCTACAGGCTGCTAGAGAAAACTCTGTTAGAAGAGTTATTTATTCTTCTACATCCTCTGCTTATGGTTTAGCGAATGAACCTCCGAATGTTGAGACTCAACCAGAGGATTGTCTTAACCCATATTCTGTATCAAAAGTTTCTGGAGAAAAACTTTGTAAGATGTATTATGAACTATACGATCTTGAAACTATTATTTTTAGATACTTCAATGTTTATGGGGAGAGACAACCAATTCGAGGACAGTACGCACCAGTTATTGGTAGATTCCTAGATCAGTACAAGAATGATCAACCCCTGACCATCGTTCCTGATGGTGAGCAACGCAGAGATTACACTCACGTTTCAGATGTTGTTTCTGCTAACATTTTAGCAGCGTCGGTGGATCTAAGTGAGTTTGATAACGCAGATTATGGTGAAGTATTCAATGTTGGAACTGGAACAAACCACTCAGTAAATGAGTTAGCAGAACTAATCTCAAGTAAAACTACGTTGATCGAACCACGAAAAGGTGAGGCTAGAGTAACCCTCGCTAATAATGAAAAATTAAGAACCGTAATGGGGTGGTCCCCCAAGGTAAAACTAGAGGATTGGGTATTGTCATGCAAAAAACAATTGGGGTGATCGGTAATGGATTTGTAGGTAATGCTGTTGCTAAAGGTTTTGAAAAACACTTAGATGTTTTAATTTATGACCTAGATGAAAACAGATCAACACACTCATACGAAGAAACTCTTCAAAGTGATTTTGTGTTTGTTTGCTTACCCACACCAATGGTTGATGCTGAAGGTGGTAGATGTAACTTGTCTATTCTTGATAAGTTTTTCAAAGAGGCATCAACGACCCACACGAATGCAACATTTATTATCAAATCAACTGTTCCTGTAGGAACAACTGACAGAATGTGTGAACTATATCCTCATATGAAGATTGTTCATAACCCAGAATTCTTGACTGCTGTTAACGCAGAACAAGATTTTATTAATGCGGATAGACATGTGGTGGGTGGTGATTTAGAACTTGCATTTGAAGTCGGAACTTTATATGAGAGTGTTTTTCCTGAGATCCCAGTTTACACGATGAGATCAAAAGAGTCTGAGTGTGTAAAGTATTTTGCTAATTGTTTCCTTGCAAGTAAAGTCATGGTATTTAATGAAATGAAAATGCTGTGCAATAATTTATCTGGTGTTAATTACGAAAGAATTATGCAAGGAGTTTGCTCCGATGAAAGAATTGGTAATAGTCACACCTTTGTGCCTGGACCAGATGGAGACTACGGTTTCGGTGGTACATGTTTTCCAAAAGATATTAATTCTCTCATAAATATAATGATTGACAATGGTGTGGATCCTTTGGTTCTTAAATCTGTTTGGGATCAAAACAAAAATTATAGAAAGAACTGGGACTGGTCAGACAACAAATCTGCGGTTCTAAAAGAAAGTGAAGTATAATGAGTGAGATTAAATCTGTGCGAAGACCTCAAGGTGTAACAGTCACACTGTGTGCGATTGTTAAAAACGAAACTCATATCATTCGTGAGATGCTAGAGTCAATGGTTCCTTACATTGACCGATATGATATTACCGATACTGGTTCAGATGATGGAACTCCTGAACTTATTAAAGAGGTCATGGACAAACATAACATTCCAGGCGAAGTTTATCTGTCGGACTGGAAGGGTTTTGGTAAGAGTCGTACAGAGGCTATAGAAAACTGCATGGGTAAGGCAACATACGCCTGGATGATTGATGCAGATGATAAGGTAGATGGATCTTTTGTTTATCCAAAAGAAATGGATATGGACGGTTATTCATTACGCTTAGGATCACCTGCGTTTTCGTGGTATCGAAATCAAATATTTAGAGTAGATAATCGAGATAGACAGTGGAGTTACGTTGGTGTTCTTCACGAATATGCTCATATCGAAAAGGTTGACCCTCAACATTATCGTGTTCAAAAAATTTCTGATGGTGATTATTTTGTCAACGCTCGAACATTGGGTAATCGAAACGTTGGTATAGATCCGACAGAGAAGTATGCTAGAGATGCGGACTTACTATACAGTGCATTGAATAACGAGGAGGATCCAAACTATGAACCAAACAATGTTCGTTATCAATTCTATCTTGCTCAATCATATTTTGATTCTCGTCAATTAGAGAAAGCATATGAAGCGTATGAAAAAAGAGTAGAGTTAGGTGGATGGCCTGAAGAAATTTGGTTCTCAAAGTTTAGAATGGCTATTATCAAGGGAATGATTGGTGGTAACTGGACAGAGATCAAGGAATTGTTTCTTGATTCATTTGAATACAGACCCGAAAGAGCAGAACCACTATACGAAATTAGTAGAACTTATCGTGCGATGAATAAACCAAAACTCGCATACATTTATGCAAAGATGGGCTGTGAAGTATCTTTTCCACACCAAGACATCCTGTTTATAGGACAAGATGTATATGATTGGAAGATGTTAGATGAGTTTGCTGCTACTGCCTTCTATATGAATGACTTCCATAATGGACATATGGCGTGTCAACTCTTATTGAGTAAACTGCACCTGATTCCCGAATCTGAGCATAAGAGGATTAGAGAGAATGCTAATACTTACGCTCAGACACTCAATAATATTGAAATACAAAAAAGAGAGAATGAGAAGAAGTTTAAGGAAAAAGAAAAAGAACTTAAGAGCCTAAAAAAAGAATCAAAAAAGATGCAGGAAAAGAAAAGCACGAAGGTAAATTCAAGAAGAACCAAAGCCCATAAATAATACATGGAGGTTCTATGTCTTACAATACGTTATCCTATAATCTAACAGCAAATAAAGGCACCGATTTCATACTCTTTGTCAGATACTTAGATTCAAATGATATTGGTGTAACTCTTAGTAATGCTGGATATACCGCGGCGATGCAGGTTCGTAGACACAGTTCGTCTACATCTACCATTCTCGACTTTAACTCAAATGTTTTTGGTCAATCTGGAGTTACCGCAGGAAACACAGGTGGTAGCGGAGGAATCAAACTAGATGTCGGTGTAACTGGATCTGGATCATCTGGTGGTGGTATCTATATTGAGGCGAATGCAAACACTATGAGTAATGTCCCCGCAGGAAGACACTTTTTTGAATTAGATTTGCTGAAAGGGACATCTACCTTACGATTACTGGAGGGTCGTTTTGAAGTTACTGGAGATATTCGAAGATGAAAGTTCAAGTAAGAAAGCAAGAGATTGTTTTAAAAAGTCAAACTCGTCGTAAATACTCAGACGAACCTTTTCGTGTTCCTATCATTCATATTGAAGTAAAGCAAAAGATTACAACCCAAAGGCATAGATTCTCGTGATCGAAAGATTTTTGTCATACAATACCACTAGTGAGCAAACTGGTGACTCAAACATAGTTGCAACAAAGCATACTATGAATAGAGAATTTGTATGCATAAAAGAAAACAATGGAATCGCTATAGAAACAAAGTTTAAAATTGTTTTACCTTCAGAAGAGTCTGAAGTTATAAAAATTGGCAAAGGACTAACTTCTGTTCATATTGAAGATGTTTCACATAATGTCGGAAAACAATACACGCTTACAGGAAATGCGACAAAGATCAATGAGTTGTTCAATCAAATTGAAATCATTGAAGAAGTTACACAAGAAGTTGAAGAACCAAAAGTTGTGCAACAAATTGTAGAGAAGGAAGTTTTTCACAACACGGTAGTCGAACAAGGAACAGTTGGTCCTCAAGGATTGATGGGTCCAAGAGGTTATAAAGGTGATCGTGGTGAGCAAGGTCTACAAGGTGAGCAAGGTCTACAGGGACTACAAGGTGAGCAAGGTCCACAGGGTGAAAAAGGATTATTAGGTGAGCAAGGAATTCAGGGTGAACCAGGCATACAAGGTGAACAAGGTTTACGAGGTGAGCAGGGTGAACAAGGCATTCAGGGACCGAAAGGTGAAAGAGGAGAAAAAGGAGAACGTGGACTCATTGGACCCAAGGGAGATAAAGGTGATAAAGGAGAAAAAGGTGATCGTGGACTCCGTGGACTTCAGGGAACCTCTGGAAAAGACGGTAAAAACGGAAGAGATGGTGTCGATGGTAAAAACGGCAAGGACGGTCGAGATGGTGTTGACGGAACAGCGGGTGCTATGGGACCAAAGGGAAATAAGGGGGAGAAAGGCGATAAAGGAGATCCTGCTGAATTTCCGAAAATTAAAACTGGTAACGGTTTGGAGTTTGATAAAAAAAGCAATCAACTATGGTTGAACCCTCAGAACTTTCCTCCCGTTCCCGTAGGTCAATTAGGCGGAGCAGTCATCGGTGGTGGTGGTAGCAATACGGGCGTGAAAGTTGATGGGACAATTGTAAGACAAACATCTAGATTTATTGACTTTAGCACAAACTTCAACGTTATAAAAACTGGTAAACAGAATGCGACAGTAACTGTATCTGTCATTGATGGTGGAACATTTACATAAATAGTAAGAGGTAATTATGACACACATTCAAATTCATAGATCGACTGTCGGTGGTGCTACACCAAACACTGATACCATGTTTGAGGGTGAGATCGCTGTCAATTTGACTGACAAAAAGTTGTTTGTAAAAGGTGCGACGGGAGAACTTATAACTCTTGCTACGCCACAAACTCATGGTGATACCGATCACGTTACATCTGTAAACGGTTTGACTGGTTCTGTAACACTGAAACCATCTGGGTTTGAGTTTGAAATTATATCAACCACTCTAAGCGTTGTAGACGATACCATCCCATCAAACGGTGGAATAAGACTTGTACGAGATTATCTTGGATCCACTCAAATTACTTTTAACCGTTTTGATAAACAAGGTAATGATTTAGCATTTGCTCAAATCAATCTCCAAAATAATGGAGGTACAATCGTCGGAATATCTGAGGATGGACAGAAGTTTTTTCACATCATATCCCCAGACAAACAAACTAGAACTGGTCATTCACTCACGATCCAATCAAACACCGTAACCCCAGGCAAATTAAAATTTCAAGACACTTCAAAAATTCCAAACGATGGAAATCCTGATGATGGTTTGATCGCTATGGAAACCTTTTCTATTGGTGACAAAGTGTTTGTTCACTTCATACCAAATGTCGCTCCTCCCACAACTGTTGGTGGTGTTTCGGGTGAGATACTTCTTGATAAAGCATTTTCATTTGAGGGTGCAAGCGGTAATACATTAGGAATTTCTCTCGACAATCTTTCAGTAGTATCCTCATTCAATGGAGCAACTGGTTCATTACAAGGTGTGTCAACATTTAACGGGTCCACTGGAACCGTTCAAGGTGTTTCGACATTCAATGGAGTAACTGGGACAGTTGACACAACTTCTCTTGTGCTTCCCGTAACTGGTATATCTGGAGCGGCTGGTATCACATTTAGTGACGGGACTTTTCAGGAATCCGCTGCACGAAATGGATTTAGATATGAGGCTAGTAGTTTTATAACTGGTGTTGGAAAGATAGCAATTTTTATTGATCAGTCATCTACAGAATTTGATCAAATACAAGTTGCCACAACGGACGCTGATGGTAACAATCTCCAAACATTATATCAAGAATTGATGAACAACGGTGGGTTTATATCTGTCACTAAAGGTGACAGTAGTTACATCTTAGCGACTACTGTGCGAAGCGACCCGACATTTGATGGCACTGTTAGCACCGCTGAGGAAGAACAAGGCGTAGTAATTAGTGGAGGTGGGTTTACTTATTATCAACTTCAGACAGTATTTGATTACGACTTAGACGGTGATTTAAATAGTGGAGATGTGTACGTTCAAATTATTCCAAATAATAATGTTGGAGTCTCTACGTTTAATGGTTCGACTGGTGCTATCGATACAACATCATCAGTTTTAGAGGTAGCAGGATTGTCAGCAGGTGTGTCTGGTATTACCTGTGCAAGCGGAATAACTCTGAGTGGTAACATAGATACCACAGGATTAATTCGTCAAAGAGGAAATGCAGCAACGACTCACATTGATTTTTCATCTGCACAAGACGTAAAAATCAAATCGGCAGATGATATAATTTTAGACCCAGCGGATTCTTTGACTATTAGCCTTGGAAACGATTCTGCTGATGGCATTAAGTTCACTGGATCACAAACTTTGAACTTTTTTACGGCTGGTGCTAAATTCTTAAC
>CEOE01030800.1_pt1 | contig 29838 bp, 40 predicted proteins | sample 530211 | NCBI WGS metagenome assembly CEOE01 (sample SAMEA2619779, study PRJEB7988) | marine metagenome | isolation source: saline water (ENVO:00002010), including
CCTGGGCAGGGTCAAACCAGTATTATCTTTGTGTGAGGGACTGTAATGCACATTTGAACTATATGGCACGGTGTGGACAGCACACGAGGCCAACAAAAAACCGCAAACCGTTGCTACCGCTGTGCTTCGCACCATTTATTTCTCCATCCACGAGTCATCATCAACTCTAGCCTCATAACTGCTTTGGAGAGCTCGTAGGGCCGATTGTTGAACTACACTTATTTGAGGTTTAAATTCCTTGGGTTTTTCTTCAGCTCGAAATAACTTGCCAAATCGTGTTTGGTTATCCCAATATTCACTGATGATATCAGCCAATTCTACTTTGGTTACAACGTATGTAATTTCAGGAATTGAGTCTGCATTTATAATGCCTTTTGCCTCATCTTTTAGTTTAAGTCCTTCGCCCAAAACAACACCTTTGGTTTGCCCAAGCGGAATAAGGTGACTCCAATGCCTATAATTCATATTGCCTGGATCAATGTATGTTTTATAATCCCGTTGTGTTTTGATTCCTTTTAGGTGAGCTGTATGAACATTCCCACCGTGTATTGAACGTCGCTCTTGTATTTCTGTAATAAAAACGGGTTCATCAATTATTGTATATTTTCCCATGTCATTCTCCTATTGTTATTATTATAGCTTCTTTTTGTGTGTGCGTCTACCTTCAAATTCGCCAAAATCAATTTCCTTAACTTCCACGTCTGAGATATCATACATTAATTGGTTTCGCAGTATGTTATAGTTAATGTCTCCATCTTTGGTCGTATCGACGTAATGTGCAGGTGGTTCACTGGTGCCATTGGTAGGTATGTTGGGTATGATTTTGTAATAAGCCATTGTTTACTCCTATACTATTATTTATCGTATAAATATTATTAACAGTTTAAAGGAGGTTCAAATGAGAATAACTTGCAGTAGATGGGGAACAAAATTCAGTGCATTCCAAGTTGAAAGACTCTATTCAGAATGTCGTGCATGGATGGACTTTGACGAGTTTCATGTGTTCACAGATCAACCTGAACCATTACACCCCAATATTATCCGTCACGAAATACCCAAGTCAGAGGCTTACCGCAGTTGGTGGAGTAAGTTATTGCAATTTAAAGAATTTACCTCAGGTAAGACCTTAAGTTTAGACATTGACATACACATTAGAGATCGAGTTGAAGTGCAATTTAGTGAAAGTTATATGTTAGCACAGTTGGATCCTTTGAGCAGTTACATACCAGAGAAAAATGTAAAATATATTAATTCTTCATTCTTAACATACGATGGAGACTTTGGTTGGGTGCATGACAAGTATATGGCGGACTGGAAAAACATACAGCATCGCTATAGAGGAGATCAAGAGTTTATGTATGGGGAGTATAAAGAAAACTTTCGTTATCATAAGCCCGTGTTTGAAAGTTATAAGTGGTCAGCAAAACAAAAAGGATACAGTGAAATGCCAATAGTAAACTTTCATGGTGAGGATGTAAAGAAAGATCTATGATCAGAGCTAATGAAAATTATGGATTAAAACAACTTCATGGATTGAAATGGGGAATCTATAAGTTTGTTAATGGCGGCAATCAAGTTAGAACCCGAGAGTTTGGTGGTGACGTTGAGCGACTAAAAGATCAAGACCTGTCATTGGTTACCGATAAGGATAGGTTAATAATAATGGGAAACATTTGGGTTCATCCCGAAACTATGGAACAGACAAGATTTAGACATCCTGACCTAATCAGTAAAATAGGTTGTGAAGCATATTACTGGGATAATCCACAGTTGCCACACCTATTATATCAAGGCGAATGGAATCCTCAAGGTTATAAAAACTGGATGCGATTGGTTAAAGGTAATACAGCAACACAAACAACAAAAGATTCTGAATCTTATTATAAAAAAACTGGTCCAGGCACCGGAGCATATCGTATTAACAAACAACTTGAATCGTTAACCAACGGCAAATATACCACTTGGCAAAGTATTGTTGGACCACGTAGAGAATGTAAAATTAGATCAAACAAAGCATTACTTTGTCCGTCAGGTGCAGGAATTTTTGAAAATTATTATGGCTTAAACAAGCGACAATGGATACAAAACAAAACAAAAGAATTAACGGAAAAAGGCTGGCAAGTTATCCTAAGAGATAAGCCCACTAGAAGTGCCAGAGAAACAACCACACACGGACGTCTGTATCAAAGACTCATTACAGACAACATTGGCATAACTGTTTCATTGCATTCAGTTGCACCAGTGGAGAGTTTGTTAGTTGGAGTCCCTGCCCTAGTTGAAGGAAGGCACGCAGGAGGAGATTGTGCCACAAATTACGATGAGTATCTAAAAACAGGAAATATTTTATTACCAAGCCAAGAAAAAGTTGAAGGTTGGGTTAATTGTTTGTTAGAAGAGACTTATCACAAAACAGAAGTTTACAAAGGAGAATGGAATGCCATTTAAAAAAGGAGAGGTTAGTAACCCAGGAGGTAAAAAACCCAAGTATGCTTTAGGATCATTATGGAATAAAAGATATAGCATGGCTAAAGCACAAGCAAAGTATAGAAAAGAGGAATGGGCTTTTGATTCATTAAGTTGGATGAAAGTCTGGGAACTGTCAGGTGTAATGGAACACATAGGTGTTTACACCCATAGTTATAACATGGTAAGGTTAGATCCCATTGAAGCATGGGGACCAACTAATTGCATAATAGTATCTAGAAGGATGCACCTAAGCAAAAGAGCTTATGAAAGTTTTCATAAAACCATAGTTCCTAAAACTGATTGGAAAAGAAAACACGGAGTATTGAAAGATGCCTAAAGAAAAAAGTGTATACACTTGCCTAAGGAAAGAATATCCAAGAACGTGGCGCATATGGTATAGAATGAATCGTCGTTGTTTAAAAAATGCTAGGTCCTATGTTGATGTTGAAGTTTGTGAAGAATGGAATAAAGAAGACTCAGGCGAGTATGGCTTTCTTAATTTTATTGACCATATGGGACCAAGTGAAAAAGATCTATCAATTGATAGAATAAATCCATTTGGTGATTATGAACCTGGCAACTGTCGTTGGGTGACTCGTTTGGTTCAAAACAACAACACAAGGTTTCATACAACTGAAACAGGCCAAATATTAAAAAAAGCAGTTAAAAACGGTATCAATAAAGCTACCTTTTATAGTAGATGCAAAAGAGGATGGAACTTAACGGACGCGGCAACATTGCCACCTTCGGCTGAGAAATATAACCAAAGGATCATATAATGTTTAATAAAGATTATTCACCCTATGATGAATTACAAGAATTAAGAAAGTTTGCCTTAGGAGCAGACCAGCATATCGGTAATCTGTTGAAAAATGAAAAACAAATGATTAAGGCTGTAAATGCTGTTCACGAAAGATTAGAAAAAATGGAACGTAGATTAACTTTAATGGAAAAAGTTTTAGAGGAAATTGCAAAGGCAAAATGATTAACACACATAGAAAACAAGTATTAGAAAAATTTATTCTTGAACACGATCTAAAACGTGGTGCAGAAATAGGTGTATGGCAAGGAGAAACCAGCAGTCATATATTAACATACACAGATTGTTTTTTATATCTTGTTGACTTATGGAGTGCCGTTGGCAAATGGAAAAAATGGCCTCATGCAAAAAATAAACGTATTACACTTGAAAGAATAAAGAAATCAAAAAATTACAAAATACTGCAAGGTGTAAGTTGGGAAGTGGCAGAACAAATACAGGATCAAGAATTAGATTTTGTTTTTATAGATGGTGACCATTCAACAGAAGGTGTGCGTAATGACATAAACGCATACACACCAAAAATAAAACAGGGTGGTTACATTATGGGACACGACTGGAGTTGGCAAAGTGTAAAAACAGCCGTTTCGGAATTTTGTCCAGAACCACAACTGCTAACAAATGGTATTTGGTATTATAAAAAAGGAGAAGAAAATGAAAGCACCTGAAAGAACAGATAGATTTTTATTACCGACAATGACTGTTGTAGGTAGTATTTTATTAATAGGAGATATATGGGGAGGCCTAAGTTCATACTGGGCATTTTTATATGTGCCTCTATTATTTTTAGGACATGGACAAGAATATAAATTCTTAGATTTAATTAGGAAAAACTAATGACAAACAAGGTTGCTATCGTAGGCAATGGCCCAGCAAGGAATTTATATCCTGGAACATTTGATGGAGACGTGTGTCTTAATAATGTTCCTCAACTTAATGTTGAATATAATTTTACAAGCATTGTTGATAGGAGATGTTTTGAATATATTCATAAAGAGAAATTACATTTTCCTAAACCTATTTTAACTACTAATGAATTATTTGAGCTGTCAAAGAAGTGGAAGTTTACAACTGAAGTTCAATCAGTATACGAATTAAAATTAATGAATTCGGCAACTACTGCGGCATACCACTTTACTAAAAGTTATGATGAAATATGGTTATATGGGTGTAATGCTTTATGGAGCACAGAAGTAAGTAGTCATCAAGACGAAATTATATTTAGACACAAAAGAAGGGATGATCTATACCAGCAATGGCGAACTAAATGGGAACAAGTTTGGGTTACTGGTAAAAAGTTTGTTATAGTATGCCCAGAAGGGACAGAAACAATAAATTATGGCGACAACGTCAAATGGAACAGCCCCAGCACTTTATAGACTGCTTAATCACTGCTGGGAATTCGTGATTAAGCACCTTATTCAAGCCCTTATTATTCAAAAGTCATAAATAAGTGTGTGGAACGGAAACCAATTAGGAGCTTTTAATGACTATTACACTAAGACAAGAATCAGCGACAGGGGCAACCACAAAAGGCTCCTCGTTAACATTCGCTGAATTAGATAACAATTTTAAACATTTATTACGCCAAGGCACAGTTGCGGTTGCTGGTGACAGTGGAGCACAACAAACACTAGGCGAAGCAGACAAAGATTCAACATTAATCATAGCAGGTGGAGCCAACATTTCAACGGCTGTATCAGCACCAGACTCAGCAGGTGCAACAACACTTACAATTACAAACGACATGGCGGCAGGACTTGCCAACATTGTTGAAGATACTTCACCACAGCTTGGTGGAGACCTAGATGTTAATGGTCAAGACATAGTTTCCACTTCAAATGCTAACATTGACATTGTTCCTAATGGAACAGGTGACGTTACTCTACAAGCAGACACAGTTCAAATTGGTGACAATAACGCAAACGCAACTTTAACAACTCAAGGCACAGGCGACCTTACACTAAACACAAACAGTGGAACAAACAGTGGAGCCATTGTTATTGCAGATGCGGCAAATGGAAATATTTCTATTACACCAAACGGAACAGGACAAACACAAACAACAAATTTACGTTATGACGAAGACATACACGACCTAGGAACAACAGGCGGAACAATTACACCTGATGTTGCTAACGGCAATGTTCAAACAATTACACTAAACAACAATTTAACTTTTAGTGCTTTTAGTAATCCAATAGCAGGACAAAGTTTAACATTAATTATTGACACTGACGGAACAGGAAGAACACTTACTTCAACAATGAAATTTGCTGGTGGCACAAAAACAATGTCAACAACAGACACATTTGATATAATGACTGTGTTCTATGATGGCACAAGATATTATGCCAACTATGTAACAAATTATAGCTAGGAGATAAAATGCCAATAGGATTTTCAAGAAGCGTATTTGGTAAAGTAGCAACGGGTTCTGCAGGAGTTGTCTGGGATGACATTTATCTTCTTAATGAATCTAGTCATTACGGTTATTCTGAATCATCTGGTCAAGGGTCAGTAGGTATTCATGTGTCAGAAGACGATGGCACTAAGATGTATATTTTGCATACAGATGATAAGATATTCCAGTATACACTTTCAACAGCATACGACATAGCAACTGCCTCTTATGCTTCTAAGACAAAAGACTTGTCTAGTGAAGGCGATATTAAAGAAGGTATGTGGATAAGTGAAGACGGAACAAGAGTTTTCCTTGTTGGAAGAACCTTAGACACGGTTCGTTCATACACAATGAGCACACCTTATGATATTTCAACTATGTCTTATGACAGCAAAAGTTTAGACGTTAGTGCTAAAGACAATGGACCAAGAGCAATATTTGTTAGCGACGATGGAACAGAACTTTATGTTTCTGGAGAGGGTGGTGGAGACATTCATCAGTATACAATGTCTTCAGCATACGATTTAGCTACTGCTAGTTTTACAGCAACTAAAGATACAAGTGGCGAATCATTAAATGGCTGTCACGCGATGCAATTTAACAGAGATGGATCAGTTCTTATTGTTGCTGACAACAACAATTATAGATGGCAAGAATATAATTTAAGCACAAATTGGGATATTTCAACAGCTTCAGCAGGAACACACTACATAAGAAGTTGGGAAGGAGCCGCAAAGGGGCTATACATTACTCCTGATGGAGAAAATGTTTACAGCACAGCAAGTCCTGATGCTGATTATGATTTTGTTACACAATATAAATTAACCACTGGTATTGCATTCGCATCTGATTCTTTTAGCTCAGACTTAAAATTAGCTGTTCCTTATGCTTTTAAAGAAACAGGGTTTTCAGATGTTGCTCCACGTATCAATACTGGATTAAGTTCACCAAACAATAATTGGTCAGGAGGCGGACCTAAGAGTCGTGCTGTAATGACTGGATCACAATATAAATTTTCAGACTATAATGGTAGTGGAGAATTTAATCAGACAGGTGAAGCTACAAATGGTGTTCATGCTACACATTATCCGGTAACATTTCCAAGTGCGGCATCAGGTTCTAATAGTTATTGTGTTGAATTTTGGATTAGAGCAACTGACTCCACTTCTAATAATAACTGGACTCTTAGTTCAGGAGACAGTGGCGGACGTTGGTTGTTTGGATTCAACACTGGTTCAAGCACAAGTTTTGGTAATGAAAATAACATTGGTCTAAGTAATTCTAATTGGCATCACGTTGCTATTGTTTTACACAGTGGCACAAAATATTTTTATCTTGATGGAGTTAACCAAGGTGCATGGTATTCTACTAATACAGGATTTTCAACTATTCATGTAGGACAATTTACTGCTACTGCTGGAGCCAACTTTAGAGGACAAATGCAAGATTTAAGAATTTATGTTGGCACCCATAAGTATCCAAGTGGAACTAGTTTTACACCGCCAACACAAATGGTAACAAGTTTTGGATAAGGAATAATAATGGCAATAAAATATACAATATCTTACACAAAAGACTCAGAAGAAAAAACACACATTCATAATTTTGACAATGAACCAACTTGGACAGAGCTTGAAGCACTTAAAGATGATTTCGAGTATGACGAAATAACAAATTGGGTTAGGGAGGATGTATAATGGCTTGGCCTAGTGGAACAAAAGCATCAACTGCCAATGTAGATGCAGGCACTGATTCAATTACAAGTGCAAGAGCAGATATCAAACAAAACTTTGATAATGTAAACGACATTATTGACCACCTTAACATTAGTTCACCAAGTGATGGAGATTTATTAAAGTATAGTTCTTCAAGTGGCAAGTGGGAACAGGTTGCTTCAACAAGTATAGGTAGTAATACTAAATTTGCAATTTTTGCCTTACACAATGTTACAGAAGAGTTGGTTACAGGAAATATCTATAGAAGATTGCTTACAATAAGTTTAGATCCAGATAATATCATGGACATTGATTCCACAGGCGATTTTACTTTTAATCTAGGTGCAGGAACTTATATCCTTATACCACTGAGTATTTTAGCACCTGATGCCACTGCAGACCCGTCCTTACACAATGACACAGACGATTCTCAAATACTTTCTGGATCATTTAATGAGATAGGCTCCGGCGGTGAAAGTTTATTACAGTTTGCATCCGCTTCATTTACCTTGTCTGGCACTAAAAGTTGCAGTTGGCGTATGAATGATCCTAATAGCACAGATAGAAGATATGGTGGTTCACACCTTCTTATTAAACTGTAAAATACAATTAACCACCCAGTCTTTATTCACTCCGAGTGCAATAAATAGTAATGTTATAACAGACAAATAAAACCTTAAGGAGTTCAAAAAAATGAGCAACGCATCGAATTATACTGAGGATCGCACTTTAGATTTTTGGTTAAAAAACAATTCAGCTTCTTCTACTTCTCCTTCTACTGTTTTTCTAGCACTTTTTACAAGCACAGATTCAACAGGTGGAACAGCAGAGAACTTAGAAGCAGGAATATTATCAAACGAAGTAACAACATCAGGAACAGCATACGTTAGACAATCAATAGCATTTGGAACTATTTCAAATGGTAGTGTTGCATCTAGTGGCACAGTAACCTATGCAACTGCAACTGCCAATTACGGCACAGTAACACACGTGGCAATTATGGACACTAATTCTACAAGTGATTCAGCAGGTGCAGGAAACGTTCTGTTCTATGGCGCTTTAACATCAGCGAAGACAATTGAATCTGGTGATACTTTTCAAATCCAGGCAGGATCACTTACGGTATCATTAGCATAGTAGTCACTTTAAGGAGTCCTTCTTGTGACGCAATATGTTAATAGTCCAGCTAGTTATATTGCCGATGACTATGTAACTTCCGATTACATAGGAACGACGGCTGACGAATATGTTACTTCAGGTTATGTAAGTGGTATCACCTTAGGTGAAGCATCACTTACATCTGCGGCAACATTAACAGCCACAGCCACCTTTGCAATATTTGGAACTGCTACTCTTAGCAGTTCAGCTACATTAACAGCAACCCCAACTAGAATACAGACAGGAGCAGGTGCACTAACATCTAGTGCATCATTAACTGCCGCTGGTGCAAGAACTAGAACCGCTAGTGTGGCAATGGAAGCCAACGTCGGTGGAACTACTTGGGAAAATGCAGGCACATGGGACAATCCTAGACAAGAGCATTGGAACAGTTTTACTGTTGACGCCATTAAACTAAAAAATGGTGAAGCTACCCTTTCAAGTGCATTTACACTTACAGCAGACGCAGATTTTACAGCAAGTGGAATTAGCATTGTTGCAAGTGCAGGAACACTAACAGCCGCCGCAACAGCTACTAGGAATGCTGAAGCTAGTATTAGCGGATTTGCAACCACTGTCCAAGCCGCTGGAAGAATAAGAACATTTGGTGCAGAACTAACAAGCTCATTTAGTGTAACTGCCGCGGCTCGAGTTACTTTACAAGGTGAAGCCGCTCTTTCTACATCTTGTTCACTTACAGCAGAAGCTGGAGCAGTAAGAGAAGGCATATCAATACAAGCCAGCCTTGGAACATTAACAGTTGCCGCTGATAGAATTAGAACTGGTAGTGCAAGTTTAAGCGGTGCATTTAGTTTAACTGCGGCATCAACAATAACTGGTGAAGCAAGTTTAAGTTCAACTACAACATTAACAGCCACTGGAATTGCAGTAGTATCTGGAATATCATCTTTAAGCTCAACCGCTAGTCTTAGTGCAAATGGAGGAGCATTATTTTCAGGAGAGGCTTCGATAACAGCACTTAACACGGTTGTTACGGTTGGAACCATTTACGTTATTGATCCATATAGGGTATATTCTATACCATCTGACACTAGAATTTTACAAATAGTGGAAGAACCCCGTAAATATACAGTGAAAACAGAAAATCGTGTAAATAGTATTATACATGAGACACGTGATATTACTGTGAAAAGCGAAACACGAAAATCAATAGTTCAAACATTAACTTTGGTAGAGTCTGCAACTTCACCATTGGACACAAGGGAATAGAGAATGCCAACACTTACAGGATTTCAAGAAGATAGAGTAGGAACTTACATTGAAAAGGATCCATATGCTGTCTTAGATTATTCTCTTGATTGGACTAATTGGATGCCAACAGGAGATACAATATCATCAATTACGGTTACAGCTCAAACCATTACAGGTGATGCATCAGCATTAGCAATAGATTCTTCAAGTAACACCAACTATATTGTAACAGCAACAATATCAGGTGGAACAGCTGGTAATATCTATAATGTAGAGTATAAAATGATAACAGCAAACGGATTACGAGATTCAAGAAACTTTAGAATCAAAGTATTAGAGAGACAAGTATAATGAGTGAAGATAATAAAAAACATTCAAACAAAAAAACTGTAGATAGAGATCTAATCTATAAACTTGCTTGTATTCAGTGCTCTGATCAAGAAATTGCAGAAGTAGTAGGCATAACAGCTAACCTACTTAGAAAAAGATTTAGAAGTTTATTAGAAAAAGGTAAAGAAACAGGTAAGCAAAGCCTTAGACGGGCTATGTGGGAAAAAGCAATGAACGGAGATACACGAGTTCAAATTTTCTTGTCAAAACAATATTTGGCTATGAAAGATTCTCCAGAAGATACACACAACAACACACCTTTACCTTGGGAAGACAATTAATATGCCATTAAGCCAAGCTCAAAAAGATATTTGCGATAGTGCTAAAGACAAACGATTTGTTGTGTCTGTTTGTGGAAGACGCTTTGGCAAAACATTTGTAAGCATGAGAGAATTAGCAAGAGCGGCATCACAACCTAACAGCCAAGTTTGGTATGTTAGTCCAAGTTATAGAATGTCAAAAGGAATTGTTTGGGATCAATTAAAAAATAAATTAAAAGAATTGCGTTGGATTGAACAAAGCAATGAAGCAGAATTAAAATTAAGATTAAAAAATGGATCAGTTATACATTTAAAAGGCGCAGACAATCCAGACTCTTTAAGAGGTGTAGGTTTGGATTTTATTGTTATGGATGAGTTTCAAGACATAGACAAAAGAACATGGGTAGAGGTTTTAAGACCTACACTATCTGACAAAGGTGGTAGAGCATTGTTCATTGGAACGCCAAGAGGTGTTGGTTCTTTTAGTCATGAAATGTATACCATGGCACAAGAAACTGATGACTGGGCCGCTCATACATACACAACATTAGACGGCGGTAATGTTCCTGAAAGTGAAATAGAACAAGCAAAAAGAGATATGGATCAAAAAACATTTGAACAGGAATATCTCGCAACATTTAACACTTATTCAGGCGTTGTATATTACAACTTCAATAGAGACTATACCGTTAAGAAAGCAGATGAATATTCACTACATGAATTACATTGTGGCATTGACTTTAACGTAGATCCTATGTCTTGTTCAGTATCAGTAATTGAAAATAATGAAATACATTTTATTGATGAAATTGTAATGAATGGATCTAACACAGATGAGGTTTGTGATGAATTAAAAAGACGTTATCCTAAGTCAAGGATTATAATGTATCCGGACCCCGCAGGCAAGGCAAGAAAATCGAGCGCCGGTGGTAGAACAGATATTAGTATATTACAAAACGCAGGATTTAAAGTTCTTGTTAGAAATAACCATACTCCTGTAAGAGACAGAGTAAATGCCGTTAATGCAAAATTAAAAAACACAAATGGGACACCAAGTTTGTTTGTTGATCCTAAGTGTAAACAAATTATAAGTTCTTTAGAACGTATAGTATACAAACCCGGAACATCCATTATAGACAAGGATGGAGATTTGGATCATATGGCTGACGCAGTAGGCTATCTAGTAGACTACCTTTATCCACTTCGAACTGATTATGAAGCTTCTGCACCGCAGAGATGGGCATTTTCAGGAACCAATAACACAAGGAGATGGAATTAATGCCTGTTATTAGAGATAGAGTCATAAAAGCTGACGGTTCAATTGCTGTTGATTATATTGTTGAGGCACATGATGCCTACAAACATTATCTCAATCGCTGGAGATTTTTAGGCGATTCATATACTGGTGGTTATGATTATTTCTTAGGAAAATACTTAGAACCATATTATTATGAATCTAAAGATGATTACGAAAAAAGAATAAGAGCAATAGGATTAGACAATCATGTTAAAAGCATTATTGGAATTTTCAATTCATTCTTATTTAGAAAACCTGTTAAAAGAGATCTTGGTCAATTAGAAAATGCTCCAGGAATAAATGCGTTTATGAAAGACGCAGACCTTGATGGTAGAAGTTTTGATGCATTTGTTACTGAGATGAGTGCGTTAAGCATGGTATATGGTAATGTTTGGGTAATCATTGACAAGCCAAACATACAGGTTGGCACAAGAGCAGAAGAACTAGAACAGGATATACGTCCTTATGTTTCTATGTTTACACCAGACAATGTTTTAGATTGGGAATACAAAAGAAGACAAAACGGTTTATACGAATTAGTATATCTAAAAGTAAAAGAAGAAGTAGTAGAAAACAAACAATACATCAGAGAATACACACCTGAAGAAATAAACGTATATGCAATTGACGGTGATGGAAAGACAGGTGGATTATTCAGCAGTATGCCTAACACACTAGGTAGAGTGCCTGCAGTTCCTGTCTACGCACAAAGATCAAATATAAGAGGTGTAGGTGTTAGTTCTATTGGCGATATAGCAGACATACAACGTGAACTGTATGAGATGGGTTCAGAGATTGAACAGATCATAAGATTAACAAATCATCCATCACTTGTAAAATCTGTCGACACAGAAGCCACAGCTGGTGCGGGATCAATCATTCAAATGCCACAAAACATGGACGCAGGTTTGAAACCTTATCTTCTACAACCTAACGGAGCATCAATTGAAAGTGTGTTAAGTGCTATAAAAACCAAAGTAGATTCAATAGATAGAATGGCATCACTTGGTGGAATTAGAAGCATAGAGAGTCGTAGACTTTCAGGCATTGGATTACAAACAGAATTCCAAATGCTTAACGCCAAGTTGGCAGACTTTGCCGCAAACTTGGAACTTGCAGAAGAAAAAATATGGAGATGCTGGGCTATGTATCAAGGCATGGCATTTGATGGCGAAATTGAATATCCACGTTCATTCTCAATACAAGACAAAGCAAATGATATTGCTATGTTAAAAATGGCCAAAGAAGCACAAATTACAGATCCAAGAATTACACGTGAAATTGATAAACGTATCTACGAAACTATTACAGAAGAGTTTATTGAGGATATAGGTGAAGAAGAAATGACGCACCCTACTTTAGATGCAACTTCTAAAGGACCACACATAAAAGAAATGATCATGCAAGGTTACACAGATGCACAAATTTTACAACTACATCCTGAACTGACACAACAAGACATTCAGGATACAAAACAAGAATTATTGCAACAAGGAGAATAACATGGCTATGAAGAAGAAAAAGAAAAAAGGTGGAAAAAGAGGCGGTAAAAGAGGCGGTAAAAAATAAGGCTCTTTGGAGTGATTATTTTTACAGCATACGTTCTTTTTGTCCATGGAGTTATAGTGCTTGGAAAAGAAACAAGATAGAAATTGTGTTATACACAGGTAATATAACAGACCTAGGACAATTTGAAGCTAGGGTTCACTGCTTAGACAGAAAACCAAGGTTTCTAAAAAAGATTGAACAACGTCTTAATGACGAACGTCAATCAGAAGAGTGGTTACACAGCCACCCGTCATTTGGTATCAACTCTACACCAGTGCCTGTGCTTATACAACAGGACAGAGAAGGGTTACAACGTGCGAGAAGTGAATAATGGGACAGTTTATTCCAGATAGGGATTTTATCAATGAAGAACCAAGTGAAAAAAGGATTAGAGAAATCCTGGAATTGTATAAAGAAAATATTTGGCGTTTTGAAGTCAAAAATAGTAAAGCGGCAGGCGTGAGGGCTAGGCACAACCTGTTAGAACTATATCATTTGTGTAAGACTAGACGCAAAGAGATATTGGACAGGAAAAAGGAGATAGTATGGTAACAGCATCTTCATTAGGATCTATGAGAACTGGTTCTAGACCAAAACCAAGACGTTTTAAATTAAAACAAATTGGTCGTAGAATTTACAACAAAAAGAAGAAGTAGTCGTGTGTGGCATAGTAGGAATCACTGCTAATGACGAACCTTTTGTATCTGAATATCTAAAAATAATAAAGCATAGAGGGCCAGATGGACAAGGTGTCTGGAGTGATGGTCGTGTTACCTTAGGTCATAATCTATTAGCAATTACAGATAAACCCCATCTATCTAAACAACCATATATTACACCCAAAGAAAATATTTTAATTTATAATGGAGAAATCTTTAACTATTATGAATTATTAAAAAAATATTCTAATTTTATTCCTAAAACAGATTGTGATACTGAATTGTTGGCTTGGGGCCTTGACAATGTAGGTATGGCTTTCTTAGATGAAATAGATTCGATGCATTCACTTGCATACTATGATAAAGAATATAAAAAATTATATTTGTCAATAGATCACGCAGGAATAAAACCTTTATACTATGCACAAATAAAACAAGGGTTAGTGTTTGGCAGTGAAGTAAAAGGATTAATAGATAAAGTTCCTAATAGTAATAAAATAGACCCAATGGCAATGTCTTGTTTTTCTTTGTCAGGATTAAATGTAACCAGTCATTCTTTCTTTAGTGGAATTAAAAAAGTAATGTCTGGAGAAACATTATGTTATGACTTTCACCATAACACACTAAAACAAATAAAAAGAATTCTACCACAAGCAACATCAGATCATAAATTTGATCCTATTGAATTTAGACACATGATGAATAAAACTGTAAAAATGTGTAGCATAGGAAAAAGAGAAATAGGTGTATTTTTATCTGGAGGGCTAGACTCAAGTGCAATAGCATACGAACTAAACAAAATCAAAGGCTCTGCAAGAACATTTACAAATATGATTCATCCAATGCCTAAAATAACTCATGAGGATTTCAATAGTGATCATGATTGTGCATTAGAGTTAGCATTAAGAGACAAGTTTAATCATGAAGTAATAAAAATAACTCCTGACATTTACGTTAATAACTGGGACAATGCAGTTTACTATATGGAAGAGCCTGTATATAATCTAAGTTTGCCAATGTATAATTACACAAATAAATTTTTATCTGAAAAGGGTATTGTAGTAACTATGGCTGGTGATCTAGGCGACGAAATTTTAGGAGGATACCCCAAATACTATAAACTAGGAAAACAATTTGGCAATGCTAAACAAGACTGGAGACAAATAGTTAAACAATGGATGTTTAGATTAAGTGCTCCTTTAAAACTTCCTAAGATGCAATACTCCTATGATGATGTTGTAGATGAATTAATAAAAACAACATTTCCTGAAAGTTTGCAAGTAGAAACAGATAATGTTGCTTCATATATGATGTTAGATATTGTTGGACAATGTCCTGAAGAATTTTTTAGAAGAAATGATCGTTATGGTATGCAATATTCTATGGAAGGGCGGTTTCCTCTAGCAACAAAAATGTTTATTAACTATGCTATGTCTATTCATACTAAAGATAAGATAGGTGCAACTGAAGCCGATACAAAACTATTACCTAAGATTGCTTACAAGGGATTGCTAACAGATAATATTATCAACAAGAAAAAAACAGGATGGACTGCTCCTATTAGAGAATGGCAACAACAGAATCTAGATAATAATACGTTTGAAACAATGTATGAAAACAATTTAAAATCAACAGAACATAAAATTGAAGGTTTAAGACGTCAAAACAAAGGAAAAACTCCTGCCCTAGCTTGTAATGATTGGGCAAGACAATATCAAATGTCTTTATAGCCCTTAATGCCTTTAAATTAACGGTTTATGCTCATTTAGTATAAATAACATTACATACTGCTATTAGAGAGCAGGTGGTAGAACTCAACCAAATACAAAGAGGTATATAAAATGGACGCAGAGAACACAGCGGTTAAACAACCTGAGCAAACTGTTGCTCAACCCCAAGAAGGTGAAAAGCAGGTAGATACACAAGTATCTGAGAAACAAGATAATACACTTAATCAAGATGATGTTAATCGCATTGTTGCAGAGAGAGTGGCAAGAGAAAAATCAAAGTTTGAAAAGAAATATTCAGGCGTTGATTTAGATCTATACAACCAGTTAGTAGAAGAAAAAGAAACGCAACGTCAAAGTGATTTGAAAAAGCGTGGGCAGTTTGAAGAAATGTTGAAAGAGCAGGCGGAGAAATTCAATGGCAAGATTCAACAGTATGAAAACGAACTTACTTCTATCAAGGTAGACGGTTCTCTTCTTAATGAAGCTAGTGGCCAGAAAGCAATTAATCCACAGCAAGTGGTTCAATTGTTAAAAGGTCAACTTAAACTTAATGAAGCAGGAGTAGTTGATGTATTAGATCAAAACGGACAGGTAAGATACAATGAAAAGGGCGAACCTATTGCTGTATCACAACTGGTAAATGAGTTTCTCACAGCAAACCCACACTTTGTTACAGCAGGACCAAGTGGTTCTGGAACTGGACAAGGCGTAGGAAAGCAAGATAACTTGGTAGATAATGATACAAGAAAACTAAACATGGAAAACCCAGAGCATCGTGCTCGTTATAAAGAGCTAATGAAGGCAAAAGGTATCCGTGTATAGAATATTTGCTTTAATAAAGGAGAACTAACATGGCAAACGAAATAGAAAGTGCGGTAATATCCGAACTTTATAGTGACGTAGTCCAAGCGGCTCTTTTTACACTTTCTGAACAGACTGTAATTAGACCTCTTGTAAGAAACTACAACATGGTGGGAACACCAGGACTTGTGGCACAAGTTCCAATTTACCCAGCAGTAGCGGCGGCGGCAGTAGCTGACGGCGACGACCTATCAAACATAGCATTCAACACTAGTGAGAAAACAATCACAGCTAGTGAAGTAGGTGCTATGGTTACATTAACTGATCTTGCTAAAGAAACAGCAGGTGAAGATGTAGCGACGGCTGTTGGACGTCAATTAGGTGATGCAATGGCTAAGAAAGTTGACACAGACTTGGCGGCTTTATTCAACGGATTTTCACAATCAGTTGGATCAGGTGCGGCTGAAATTACTGTAGACGACATTTTCAAAGCGGCGGCAACTTTAAGAAATGGTAATGCTCCAGGGCCTTACTTCTGTTTCTTACACCCATACCAAGCATTTCAACTTAAGAAAACACTTGCTGGTAACGGTAACACACCAATGAACAACACAGACTTGGCTAACGAAGCATTAAGATCTGGATATGTTGGTCAGGTAGCAGGCGCTCAAATATTTGAGACAACTGTAATTACAGGTGACTCTGCTGGTGCGTTTGAAGGTGCTATGATATCACAAGACGCATTAGGTTACATGGTTAAACGTAATATGAGAATCGCAGAACAAAGAGACGAAAGTCTAAGAGCAACAGAAATTGTTGGATCTATGGCTTATGGTGTTTCTGAGATCTTTGATGGATATGGCGTTAAAATGATCAGTGACGCACAGTTATAATTCGTTATAACTTAACAACACTATAATTAAGGGCGGTTCTTTTAACAGTTCCGCCCTTTTTTTATCTATAGCTCCGTTTTCCGGTAAATGAAGCTGGTATTACTTCAATACGATAAATAATATTATAAACAAAACTTGGTCGGAGAAGGACTTCGAGCAAAAATAAAGGACAGTATCCTATATGCCAACACTAGCAACGATATCAGACATTCAAGAATATGAACCAGACATTCAAGATTTTGGTATTCCTGAATTTTCTTCAGAAATAACTAAAGCACAGAATGACGTATTTCGCGACCTGCGTATACGATGGTGGCCTACTTATATGATTGGTAAGTATGATATCACAAGATTAACAACAAACGCAAGTGAACCAGATGATGACTTATATACAGCAAGTCAGCTAACTCGAGCCACGTGTTATAATGCACTTGGTTTCCATATCTACCCTAAACTGGCTAAATTTGAGCCAGATCAAGATTTGTTTGAAAGAAAAATGGAATTTTACAGACAAGAATACGAGAGAGAATTAGACCTCGTATTAAGAGACGGTGTAGAGTATGATGCAGATAGTTCTGGAACAGTTGACGAATCCGAAAGAGAACCTACGCATTACCTACGCCTTAAAAGGTAAGGTAAATGTCGAATAGGGAATCTATAACAACAAACATTATTGATGTCTTAAAGGATGTAAGTCCTCCACGCCCAGTATTTGTGACACGAGAACCATTCGATGTTGACAAACTAGCAATGACACAATTCCCTGCCTTATTAGTAACTTCAGGAAATGAAACAAGAGAAGATCAAGCCATGGGCGGTTATAGACGTGGCATTGTTGAAGTTAATATTAGAGGTTTTGTGCGTTCAGATGGCAGAAAAGGGTCTGTTCAATCTGTAGACGAAAAGAGAAATAATTTAATTGAACGCATAGAAGAAGCATTGAACACTACTCGAAATAGAGAATTGGCTACTGCCAGAGCGGCTACAACTCACGTAACTTCGGTTGAAGTAGTTGAGAGAACTCCGCCCTTGGGTGAGTTTTCGATGGTTGCAGAAGTGCATTATTCATTTAGCAAAGGAGTAGTATAATGAGTGTAACAAAATACACACAAATGATAGATAACAACGGTCAGCAAGTTAGCATACAGCCTGATCGTGTAGAACGGTTTCTTGGTGAGGGTTGGACCATCGTTGGTCAAGAGCAACCTAAACCAGAAAAAAAGTCACGTAAAAGCAAAAGCAAAAAAGATAAAATTGATGCCGATGCCCAAGTGACTTCAACAACATCGGAGGATGAAGTAAAATTATCAGGTGACGTAACAGTTGGTGATAAGACTTGGACTAAAGAAGAATTAGATTCTGAGCCTTGCATTAGTTGTGATGATCCTGATCATTCTTATAATGAATGTCCGGAAGACAACTGGACATTTTCTGACGATGATTTAGCTAAAAAGGAGAACTAAAATGGCTACATTTACTGGAGAAAACGGAAAAGTAGATATTACCAGCTCAGATTCAGCTGGGACTATCACCGTTGCCGAAGTTCGTTCCTGGACTGTTGAACATTCAAAAGATGTGATTGAAGATACAGTTATGGGCGATGCGGCAAGAACATACCAAAGTGGACTACATCAGTTCACAGGATCAATGGAAGTAGTATATGATTCAACTCATTCTACTGCATCAAACGCCTTTGATCCAGCACAAGATGGGGCTCTATCAATAGAGTTTTATCCTGACGGCACTACTGGTCAAAAATTTACAGGTTCAGTGATTACTACATCAGTATCAAGAACTGCAAGTTTTGATGACCTTGTAACTGCAACTGTTAACTTCCAAGGAACTGGCGCTTTAACAATCGCGACAGTATAATTGTGTTAACATTTAGGATACTAGGATCCCGTAAGGTGATGAGGAGTCTTGAAAGAGAAAAAGATTCATTCATTACCAGGGTGGCAAATGATATTTTAGGAGTTGCTCGTGGAAAAACTCCTATAGATAAAGGACAGGCAAGACGTGGTTGGCGCCTAGACTCACGCTTCAAGATGAAGAGTGTTGTCAATCGTGTTCCCTATATTGTCCTCTTAGAAGAAGGCCGCTCAAAACAAGCACCTAATGGTATAATAGGGCCTACTGTTAGGGAGATATCACAAAGGAGATATAAACTATGACCGTAATGAATAACATTACAGGCCACTTTAAGGAAAGACTAGCGGGTGGCTTAAGAAAGATAACTGTTCCAGAATGGAAAACAGATATCTATTATAAGGGTGCCTACCCTTTTGCTGTTGAAAGTAAAATTATTGCTTTACAACAACAAAATAAAACTGTAGAAGCACTTGTGGAGAGTTTAATTTTAAAAGCATTGGATCCAGATGGAAAACCTATGTTTACTAGAATGGACAAAGCCACTTTAATGAATGAAGCAGACCCAAGTATATTACTAAAGGTTTGTTCTGAGTTAAACAATGCGACAACTGAATATGAGGAAGTCGCAAAAAACTAAAGGAGGACACTGAACTCCAGTTATTGTTTCGGATTGCTGAAACATTACATAAAAGCATAGAAGAAGTTATGCAACTCAGTGTCCTAGAAATCATGACGTGGTATGAGTGGTTTAAACTACAGAATGATAGGAATAAGGAGACGTTAAGTGGCAACACAGCAAATAGAAATCCGCGCCGTCGATAAGACTCAGGGAACGCTCAATAAAGTTCAACGAGGGCTAGGTAAAATTGACAAACAAGCTAAAGGTGTTAGCCTTTCGTTTGGAAAGATTGCCGCGTTGGCTGGAAGTGTATTTGCTGGGCTGGGTTTAGCGAAAACAGTTTCCTCTTTAATCCAAACAGGTAAGGAATTAGAAAACCTTGAAGTTAGATTAAAGTTCTTATTTGGTAGTGCAACCGAAGGGGGCAAGGCCTTTGACGAAATGGCCAAGTTTGCTTCTCAAGTTCCATTTAGTTTAGAAGAAATACAAAAAGGTGCTGGTGTTTTAAGTGTTGTCTCTGATGACGCTGAAGAACTTGCTAGGATCATGAAGATTACAGGTAATGTGGCGGCTGTCACAGGACTTGATTTTAAAACAGCTTCAGAACAAGTTCAAAGATCATTAAGTGCTGGTATTAGTGCGGCGGATCTATTTAGAGAAAAAGGCGTTAGAGATATGTTAGGTTTCTCAGCTGGTGCAACTGTATCAGCAGAAGAAACAGCAGAAGCATTTGAAAAAGTCTTTGGACCAGGTGGTAAGTTTGCAGGAGCAACAGATGCCTTAGCAGATACGTTGGAAGGTTCACTTTCAATGATAGGCGATAAAATATTCAACTTCAAGAAAACATTATTAGAAGCTGGGTTATTTGATTCATTAAAAATACAAGTTCAAGCACTAGATAAAGCACTAGGCGATAATGCAGAATCAATTAACAATGTTGCAAAAGTAATGGGTGACAAATTAGGCTTTGCAGTATTTGCCACGGTTGAATTTTTTAAATCCTTAAACATAAGCATGGGTGACTTGATACTAGGTGCCAAGGTTCTTGGTGCAGTATTAGGAGGTGCAGGACTTCTTGCAGTTATTAAAGGTCTAGCAGGCGGCGTCAAAGCATTAACACTCGCAATAGCTAGAAATCCGTTAGGCTTGTTAGCAGTAGCGGCATCAAGTTTAATTGTATTCTTAAGCATGGAGAATGGACTTGGCAAGACCATTGCCCAAGTAAGTGCTGTATTGAACAAGATGGGCGAAATTGCAAGTAATGTTGCAAAATTCTTTCAAACTCAATTAGGCAAAGTTTTAGAATTCTTAACAGGTATATTTGACAGTTTCATTGATAGTGTAGTCAGTGGTTATAATGCTATTGCCGAATTTATACCTTTCTTAGACCAAGTAGAAACCAGCGGTGCTAAGGTAAGAGAAAGTATTAAAAGTCTTGCTGTTGAAGGATATGAAAAAGTATCAGAAGCCATTGGCGAAACAACTGACAAAGTTAAAGATTATATTTCAACAAGTGACATAGCACAAAAAGCCTTAGAAGAAGGTCAGGGAATTCTTGAATCACTTAAATCGGCATGGGACGAATCAGGCTTAACTTATGATGAAGCCGCAATGAAACTTAGAGACCTATATGAAGAACAGTTAGGAGTTGCCAAAGCCGCTCAAGCAGAAAAAGATGCTCTCCAAGAATCTGTTCAGGCATTAGCAAAGAAAAATGAAGAAGTTAAAGTAGCAGTATCAGTGCATCAAAAAGCCGCTGAAGCTATGATCAAGGCTAGCTCTAAATTTAGTGAAGCTATGATGGCTAAAGAGATTGAGACTCTTAATGCTATTGCCGAACACGCCATAGCAATTCAAAAAGCGGCATTAGATAATAAAAAATTAACTGAAGAAGAATTTGCTGAAAGTAAATTAGCAATTGAAAGCCAATTACAGGAACAAATTACTAAGATACAAGCTGACGCATTAAAACGCCAAGAAGATATGTATATGGCGTCATTACAAAAAAGATTAACAGATAGTCAAGGTGCTATTGCAAAATCAATGAGTGATGAAGACAAGGCGTTTTTACAGAAAAAAGGCAGAGAAGAAAAACAAAAAGAAATTAATAAAAATAGAATAGAATTTGAAAAGAAATCAGAATTAGAAAAATATCAATTTGGTATTGGCCAAGCTAAAAACTTTTTTGCCGCACTAGGCACAGAAAACAAAAAGGCATTTGCCGCAATGAAGGCAATGGCTATTGCTGAAGCAATTATAAACACATACCAAGGTGCCACAAAAGCATTAGCATCTTATCCACCTCCGTTTAACTTTATAGCGGCGGCGGCAACTGTGGCGGCAGGTTTTGCTCAAGTATCAGCCATTAGGGCACAGACGGCACAACGTGGTGGAACAGTAATAGGCGGATCCACAGCAGTAGTAGGGGAAGACGGACCAGAGCTTATTGTTCCTAAACAAAGTTCAACTGTCATACCAAGAGAAGTAGCAGATGCTGTTGGAAGCATTGGCGGAGGCATGGGCGAAGTAAATGTAAACTTTAACATAACAACGGTTGATGCAAGGGACTTTGATCAACTACTTGTTGAAAGACGTGGAACCATTGTTGGAATTATTAACAATGCTATGAATCAACAAGGGAAAGTAGGAGTAACTGCTTAATGGCTTATATAGGATTTTTTCCAGTAACTTTAGGATTTAAAGCTCTTAAATTTCAACAAAAAACAATTACAAAGAAAACTGAAACAGCAAGTGGAAGAACTGTTAGAGCAACCAATGCCACTACACTATGGCAAGGTGTTTTAGCTTTTCCATCTACATCATCAGCAAACTTTAGAGCAGTTCAAGCCTTTGTTGCTAGATGTCAAGGCAGTTTAAATGAGTTTGATATTGTTCTTCCAACCATATCAGATACCAGTGGCAGTTATCCAGGTCAAGTAACTTTTCCAAGTGCGGCATCAACGGCCGCTGGATCGACTAGTATTGCTGTAACATCAGATCAAACAAGTAAAACAATTTTAAGAGCAGGTGATGTTATTAGATTTTTTAATCATACAAAAGTTTACATGGTTACAGAAGACGTTGCTACTAACGGAGCAGGAGCAGGAACAATAAACTTTCAACCAGCATTAGTTACGGCAGTGGACAGCGATAGTGCTGGCGAGCCTATATCTGTTAACCAAGTCGCATTTAGATTTATAATTTCTAATGATTTACAAGAGTATGGTTACGATAATCAAGGATTTGTAAATTTTGAAATAGATGTCCAAGAGGTTTACTAATGGCACGACTTACAGGTGGAAACACTAACACAGCATTAGCCAGAGATGCTATTGTATCTTATTTGCTATTAGATCTAAATGGCACATATTACACAGACGCACCTTATGATATTGTTTACGATTCTAAAACATATTCAGCACAAGGAATCTTTTTAAGCATTACATCAGCAAGTGAAACTTCCGAATTATCAATTACAAGCATTACAATAACCTTAAGTGCCTTAGATTCAACAGCAGTTTCTACGTTTGCAGTTAGTTCTATCATTAACAAAGATGTTGTTATACATAGAGCATTGGTTGACCAAACTGACAACAGCATTATAGATGATAGCACAGGCGATGGACCTATTTTAATATTCCAAGGACGTGTTGCTGGTTATCAAATAAATGATGCAGAAAAAACAGCAGGACTGGCCATCCAAGTAGACAGTTTATTTTCTAACTTTGAAAAAGTAAGTTGTCGTAGAACAAATTTAAAAAACTTCCAAAGAGAATTTCCAGCAGACTTTAGCATGGAGTATTCACATGAAGCAATTAAAGATATACGTTGGGGCAAAAAGTAATGATTAGAGAATTTGAACCAAAGGATTTAAACGGAATTTTAAACATAGCAAAATATCATGCTAGTGAATTAGAATTCAATGCAGTAATACCCATTGACGATGTTTACTTGGCGAAGCAATTAAAAAAAATATTAATGAATGATGGTATTAAATGTTTAGTGGTAGAAAAACATAATGACATTATAGGTTATGCTATATTCTACCTACATACTAAATTATGGAACCCTACTTTATTTGGGCAGTTAGCTTTCTTCTTTATTTTAGATGGCGAACGTAATAAAGTAATCGCAGATATGTTATGGTCAGAAGTCATGGCAATCTGTAAAAAACACGGAGCACAGTTTTTTGAAAGTGATATTTGTGCATTTAATAAAAACTGGGAGGGCTCGGCTAACGCAATAGATAGAGCGTCAACATACTTTGAACACAAGAATGGTAGCCATTGTGGCAATCATTATATACATAGGATACAAGCATAATGGGTGGTGTAATTGAATGGATAGGTGAAGTTATTGGCTCTGTCATTAATGTTATTGTAGAATTTGTTGGCGACATTTTCAGTTTCTTGTTGGCACCATTTGGCACACCTGATCTTCCAGATCAACCACAACCAGACCAACAAGCAACTGGTGTAACGATTACAAAACAAGGAACCAACCAGGCCATACCTGTTGTTTATGGATTTAGAAGGGTTGGCGGAATTCTTGTTCATGCAGAAACAGGTTCAACAAATAATCAATATCTATGGGCCGTTTTCGCATTGTCAGAAGGACCAATCAAAGGTATAAAAAGAATTTTAGTTGATGACGTTGAATTACCTTTGCCTAGAGAATACCCAAATGGAGGTGGATTTTCAGCAGGTGGGTTTTATGCCAATGGTGCTGATATTCTTGTTACCAAGGATAGATTTGAAGGAAGAATAAGATATCAATGTTTTGATGGAAGTTCAAGCAATCCAGCAGTAGCAAGTATCATGAACGATGCTCCAATTTGGCCAGGTAAAAATAGAACCATGAATGGTGTTGCTTATGTGGCAATGCGTTTTGAATGGAAGGAAATTAAAACACAAGACGACGCTAATAATAATCCTTTCAGAGGAGGAATACCACAAGTTCAATTTGATATTTGCGGTAAGTTAATTCATAATGTAAGAGATGTGACTTCAGTAGGACAGTTAAATTTATCCAATGACTATGCAGACCTAACTAAAAGTTATAATGCAAATCCGGCCAACTGTATTCTCGATATGCTTATGAATCCACGCTATGGTGCAGGTATTCCTAAGGAACAAATCAACGCATATAGTTTTTTCTTAGCGGCACGAAAGTATGATCAAATAGTAACTTATAATAACACTTACTCAGGCAAGGCATTAACTTGTAATGCTGTTATTGACACCAACAATAAAATTTTATCTAATTTAAAAACCCTAATTGGTGGTGCTAGAGGTGTTATGCCTTATATACAAGGTAGATATAAATTAAAAGTTGAAGACGGTGGGCACGAAACAGACATTACCTCAACAGTTGTTGATATTGCATACGATGTTGACAAGAATGTTGTTCAGGGTGGTATTACCTTACAAGGTGAAAGAAAAAGAACCAAACTAAACCAAGCAATAGTAAACTATATTGACCCTGATTTAGAATTTACCAACCAACAGGTTTTTTATAATGTAAGTGCTGATAAAACCATAGACAATAATGAAGAGTTGTCTAAAGAATTTACATTCCATACAATTACAAATAAAGCAATGGCATATGAAAATGCTAGAATGATTTATTTGAAATCAAGACAACAACGTTCTGTTAAATTTAAAGCAACACAAGAACTTCATGCAGTTGAAGTTGGCGATGTTATAAGAATAACAGATACAACCTTACAATTAACAAACGTATCATTTAGGGTAGTAGGAGTAGATTTGAATCCAGACATGACTGTTAGCATTGCCGCAGTTGAACATGATGCGTCTATATATCCTGCAACTGGAGGCGTAGGACAATTAGATATTCCACCGCCAATTTACAGTCCAGATCCTATTTCTTTACGTCCAAGACAAAGAGGTGCTCCAATTAGTCCAATTGGAATTGTTCCTCCAAATGAAGATCCAGATAGTTCGGGTGAATCTGAGGAAACAAATCCACTGCCTCCACTGCCACCTATAGAATCTCCAATAAATGTAAGTTTGTTTAGGGCATATCCTAATGTTGACATCATTAATGTTCCTAATAAATTTGCAGTAAAGGATCAGTTTGGAATTGAAGGCTATGGACTAACAAAATTTATGGGATATCATGCTAATATTAGTAGCACAAAAGGATTAGCATTTCATAACCCCAATGTAATTGGCACAGACAAAGAAGGTAGTCTAGTATATGCATCAGCACAAACGGCAACTTTTGATGGCAAGACATATACATTGAATAAACCTATTCAAAATGATTATATCTTTTGGCGTAACAGTCAAGAGCTTGTTACTGGAGCATCACAACAGATGGATGTAGGTTTGTTTTTAAATTTACCAGCTGATCCAGGAATTGATTCAATTCGTATTAGATACTTTATTAATGAAACGCAAAGGAGAGAAGGCAACACCCCTATATTAGGACCTTTTCACTTTATAAAATTTGGAACTAAAGGTATGAGTGATCACAAAGATATTAATTTTGTGAAATTTGATTGGAGCAGAGTGTTAGCTGGCAAAAGAGAATATATGCCAGATGGTAGTAATCTAGGAAATTATACATATTACGATCCTATCATAGGACGTAATTTAACAGGATCAAATATTGAAGCTTATCTTAATTATTTGATACAGAATCCATTAACTGCTGTGGCAGGAATGGCGGCAGGTGTAAGTCCTGCTGGAGGTGATAGTCAAGTGACAAGTCACAATTTAGGAATTTAATATGGCTACTGGAAACGGATATTTTGCAGAAGGAATTTACCAACCACTGTCAACACAGACGTGGGCAAACCTAACCAATGGCTGGGACACTTATACAGACGGCTGGAATTTAACTCCTAGCTTACCTTTAACATATACAACAGACATCATTGACTATGGACGTATAGAAAAGGTCTTACCTTTAACACTAATAAGCAAAACAGGCACTATGACAACAACTATTGTCTATGGCAATACCATTGACAGTTCAGGTGGCGCAATAGATAGTAGCACAAGCCTAGTGGTAAATGTAGGCGATACCGTAAGTGCCATTAAGGCAAGATATTTTCAGTTTACGTTCAGTTTAAATTTTGGAGATAGTGCTGGTGCTGAACCAACACCTAACATAACAAGCATTACAACAGATCTAAATGCAGAAAAAGTTACAGCAAGTTTTGATTCTATTGTATCAAGTTCATTAGGTGGATCAACAGGGCAAAGAGAGTTGGTATTAGACCAACCTATTTCACCAACGGTTGCTGTTATACAACCGCATCAGGTATCAGCAGATTATATGACAAGTGGTTATGTTTCTTCAAGTTATGTGGCGGCAGGAGATGCTACTTCTAGACCAATAGCCTATTTGGATAAAACTACTGATCCAATCACAGTAAATATATACGAATTAGATACGTTTGGAAAAACAAAAAACATTGATTGCACATTTGACGCTATTGTTGTTGGATTACCAACAGCGAAAGCAGACGTAGATGGCAATATACAAAAAGGATAATTATGGCGTGGCCAACAAGTAAACCTAGCTCATCAGCATTTGATAATGCAGACGATTCTATTAGAGAAAGTCGTGCAGAAATTAAAACCATGTCTGATGCTGTCAATGACATAGTTGACTTTATAGATACGACCAGTATTGCTAACGGAAATGTATTGGTTTATAACAGTTCGTCAGGAAAACTGGTAGCTGGAGAAACCAGTTCCACAAACCTAGGAACGCCAGCAACCATTACGACTGTTACATCAGTTCCTGCCACGGTAACGGTTACAAATCCATACACACACATCATGGTAAATGACAGTGGAGGAGGACAATTAACAATTGATATGTCTGCCATGTCTATGAATGACGTGTGGACAGTTTTTCTTTCGCAACACGTTGGATCAAGTGCAACTAGGGTTTTTTATCACGCAGGAGATTCATCAGATGCGGCTTGGACTGGTGCTTCATCAACAATATCAACATCAGGTGAATGTAATGTAATTAAAAGGTTTCCAAATCCGCTTAATCAACCCTCATGCAGTTATTTCATGACACAAGACAGAACAACGGCTTCTAGATTGGACTAATATGACGGTGATTTTTAACATTAAAATAAATATAAAAGGAGACTAAACCATGGCATGGGCAACAGCAAGTAATGTAGTAACAACTAATTTAGACGCAGGAACGGATACGCCAGCGGCGGCTCGTCCTAATCTAAAAGCGGCTCTTGACGAATTAATCATTGTGATTAATGGTCGTGCTCAAGCAAGTGGTGTAGCACCCTTAAACAGTTCTACCAAGATTGATGCAACTTATTTGCCAGACGAATTAAACACTTCATCATCAACGGACCTAACACTTGATCCTGCAACAGGAAAAGTAAAAATAGAAGAAATTTTAAATTTAGCACCTCAAACTAAAACACAATTAAACGCAAGGACAGATAAAGCTTCAGGCGATGTAGCTTATTGTTCAGACGGTGGTGAAGACTCCGCAGGAGTTGGCTGTGTTGCTGTTTTTGATGGCACGGATTGGCGTGCAATACAACTAGGCGTGGTATTATAATGACACTTGACAAACGCATAGATCGTATAGAAAAGACACTGGACACCATACAAAACAATCACCTAGCACATCTAAACAAAGACATGGTGCTTGTAAAGAGATTTGTGATTGGTGCGGCAATTGGTGTTGTTGTTAATTTAGGTGTTGTTTTGACAACAATAATCTAGTGCATTACCTTAAGATAAAACCAGACACATATAACCTATCAAGAAAACAGATGTTTCGTTTTGACACCTGTCAATTCTGTGGCCATGAGGGTGAACAGAATTATCGAAGGCTGTTAAGCGACCACAATTCAACCATGGCCAATAATCTTTGGAAAAGGTCCTGCAACGTGTGTAGAAAAACAACAGCTATCGTAATGAGAGATCCAGACAAGATCAAACCAAAAATGGGTCGTCCACGTAGAGCCAAAAAGCCCACAAAGGCCACCGTTGAAGATCACAGTGATTGCTACATAATAAAATATAACACCGATTAGGCGTAAACACGTCTAAAACCACCTTATAGTGGCGTCTTAAACGCACATAAGCAACGCACAATCGCATCGTAAGGCCTTACTGCTAACAACATACCCAACAAAATTTTATCTGACGTTTAAGAGCCATTTAGGCCGTCAACCACTATTTGCCCCTGATTTTTTTGGTATTGTATAAATACTAACATAGGCAGTAATAAACTTCAAGGCTACATAGCATCACTAACAAAAATGGAAAAGGTTGTGAATCCTTACTAAAATATTATCCTACGATGCACCGCTTAGATGCTGAACAGAGTAACAAATAGGAACGAGGTTACTTGCCCGAAAGGGTGTCAACGCAGGTATGGGAAAAGGTTAGAGTCCCAAGCATCATTTTTAAGCATTCAAACACCTGCTTCCGGTGAACAAGAGACTCAACTCAAGTTTGCATATGGAATCCTAGCAGTAGGTTCCGTATGACTGCAAGTTCTAACTCAAGTTTAAACAATTAGATCAAGTAAATTAAAAAAAAGTGTTTGAGCGATAGCGAAAACAAGATGTCTGTAAGACATCTACTACAACACCTATAATATGCCTGTTTAAACACCTTCTCTCTGAGATTCCTATAAATATTTGTGAGGAAGAAAATTCAGATGTAGGAGCACTTCCTGTTGTGTTAGGCTGTCATACCAACCCAATAGTTGCTCATCTAACGCAGTTTTATACTGCAATCAGTTAACTCCCGTTAACGACTTCCTACCGTTAGGCATCTGGTTTTCTTTCTCACCTTAGAGGACAGCCAATGACACTTCCAAAGACCTGCATAGTAACCTGCTTAAACTCAAAGCTATATCGTGAATACGGACACAAGACACTCCCAACCTTCCCTAGCACAATACACAAGTTCATATGGAGCGAGGACACCATTGATGGACTGGACACACAACAGCTAGATCCCCT
>CEOE01051801.1_pt1 | contig 29706 bp, 28 predicted proteins | sample 530211 | NCBI WGS metagenome assembly CEOE01 (sample SAMEA2619779, study PRJEB7988) | marine metagenome | isolation source: saline water (ENVO:00002010), including
GATTAGTCAGAAGACTGCCACCGTCGATCCACCAGCAGGTCATCACTGGATGGAGGAAAACGGACGGTACTTCCTGATGAAAGGAGAGTACAAGCCGCATGCTGGTGCTGTCAAGAAGGCCAAGTTCAAGATAGTTAGCCATGGCTAAGAAATTCAACCCGAAGTACACTAGGGGTAGCTCGAATGTAGCGGAGCGCAAGAAACTGATGTCTCAGATTTCTGCTATCTACGATAAGTATCGCGGCACTAAAAGCAAAAGAAAAAAGAAAGGATTCCCGCCCGCAGTAGAGGCGAGACTGAAACAACTCATGAAAAAAAGAGATAAGATATGAAGCACTTGAAAAAAGAAATGCCCAAGATGATGAAGGGCGGAATGCAGAAGATGCCAGGCGGCGGTATGATGCAGAAGATGCCAGGCGGTGGCATGATGAAGAAAGACAAAATGCCCATGTACATGTACGGGGGCAAGGTCTTTGCTGAAAAAGGAGCTATGCTGAAGGCAATCTTGAAAGACCCTGCACAGGCTAGGATGGCCCGCAAGGAACTTGGGATGAAATGAAGGTCCTGAAGAAAGGCGGAATGGCTGGCTTGGATGCTGCGCAAAAGCAAGTGTACAAGCGAGGGTTGGCCGCCTACATGTCTTCGGGTAACCGCCCGAAGGTCTCTCAGCACGCTTGGGCTATGGCTCGAGTCAATTCTGCCTTCGGAAAACGAGAGGCAGCAAAGATTCGTGCGGGCAAAGGAAAGAAAAAGGGCAAGAAGAAATAGTATTATATTTGCTGTAAATAAAGAATAATGGCTACCACGACTGCAACAATTACGCTTTCCAGTGCGGACCTGACGGGTGACGCGCTCTCGCTGTCCACGACCGCTACGCTTACGAAAGCGGGCACTTTGACTGGCCTGGATCAAACCACGGGTGTGGGTCGGAAGACGACCACGTCTAGCTCTCAGTACACTCTTGTTGACAAAGCTGACTACGCCGACGACAAGGCCCACAAGGTGTACATCAAGAACACCAGCACTGTGGCTACGGAGAACGCCATAATCACTGTAGAGTCCCAACTTCTTGGCCGCCTCTACGCGGGCGACTGGTGCCTTCTCCCGTACAACGGAGACCAGGATATCAAGATCACCCCTAGTGTGGCTACGGCTTTTACTATTGAGTTCCTAGTCATCTACGAAGCCTAATGGCAACGATTAAGGCCAGCCTTACACTGAACAGTCCAACGGTGCTTACGTCACCGTTGTCGCTGTCTGTCAACGCCAACCTTGCGGTCGATTCGGGTAGCCTGATTCGCCAGAAGGTGAAGGGCACGGCTGCAGACACGAACGACTTGGCTATTTACATTGCCAATCAGTGTTCTGAGCGGGCTTACGTCTACATCAAGAACCTCGAGACAGAGCTAGAGAACTACATCTACATCCACAACGATACCGATACGGGTCTGGTAGCCAAGATCGGTGGTGGAGAGTTCGCGTTCATCCCTGTCTCCCCTGACAAGAAGTACGAAGTCTATGCGACGAAAGTCGACACCATGATCGAGTACGGTGTGTTCGGTAACGACAACTCTGCTAATCCTTACGGGGGAAGCTAATAGATAAGACATGGCAAGCAACTACAAGAATATCGTCGTGCTGAGTGGTGGAGTGGCGTTCACTTTGAATGACACTTTTGCTGTATACAACCCTACAGACACGGCAATCAACGCCTCTGTAATCGGAGCAATCAAGATTGTCGACACTGGTGCTTACGTGGATACTACCGCAGCTCAAACCATTGCAGTTCAGCCAGGGGCTACTATGTACGGGAGGTTTACCTCAGTGTCTGGAAATGGGTTGATTTGCATGTACTAATGAAACATAATTAAATACAATGGAACAAGAAGTCCAGCAAGAAGCGCCTGCCGTAGAGCAGGCGTCTGCACAAGAGGCTCCCGCACAGGAGCAACCGAAGATTCAAATCTTTGACAACCCACAAGACCTCGCGGCCAGCTTCCAACAGGAAGCCGCTGCCGCTCCCGATACTCCCGATACCAGTGCTCCCCCCGTGCCAGATCAGGTGCCAGGGGAAGTGCCCGACATGCCCGAACAAGGGCAAGTAGAAACTCCAGTTCAAGAGCAGGCTATGCAGCCTGAGCCTGAACAGGTGCAGTACAGCCAAGAAGACGTAGAGGGTGCTGTGTTCTCATATCTCAGCGAGAGGCTGGGGAGAGACATCACCTCACTCGACGAATTGGCTACTCCGCAACAGCTCGACGAGGGGCTAGAAGTCATCGCCAAGTTCGTACAGGACACGGGGCGGAGACCTGAAGATTGGTTTGCATACCAGCAGTTGAATCCGTCCGAGATGGACGACTTCACCGCATTGCGTGTGCAGATGGCTTCGGATCACCCGAACCTCAGTGGCGAGGAAGTCAACCTCTTGCTCAAGAGTAAATACAAGTTGGACCCCGACGTTCATACCGAACAGGAGATTCAGCTTTCACAGCTTCAGCTCAAGATGGATGGGCAGAAGGCAAAAGACAGCATCGAAGCTTTGCGCTCGGGGTATATCGCCCCGCAGCAGCCAGAGGCTCAAGAGGCGGAGGCCCCGCTTATCGACGAGTCCTGGGTAGCTGAGATGGCATACAACGTAGATGCACTGACGGGATTGGAGTTCGATCTCGGTGGTGAGAAGACTTTTACGTTCGGTCTTGACGATGCCTACAAGGGAGAGTTGAAGCAAAAGAACGCCCAGCTAGAGAACTACTTTGACCCTTACGTCAGAGAGGACGGGAGCTGGGACTATGATCTGCTGTCTTCACACCGCGCTGTGGTTGACAACATCGATACAATCGTGCAGTCTGCCTATCGGCAGGGCATGAGCGATGGTCAACGTGGGGTGGTGACGAATGCAGCAAACGTACAGGCTGCAGCACCAAACGATGCTAGCGGTCAAAATCAAACTAACCCTCTCGCCGATCAGGTGAGACAGATTTTGCAACAAGGAAGAAGCAAAGTCACATTCAACATTTAACATAGGAAAACATGGCTTCTATTGGAACCGCGCGGGGAACTGATATCCCCGCAATCGATGCGGCTGGTTCGAATTTCCGAATCACCCCCGAAACTTATACGACCCTTGACACCCTGATCAAGACCACTAAGGACCTCGTCATCCCTGAGTTGACCGAGACCTACGGCGATCAAGGCATCACGGGCTTTCTGAAACTGACTGGTGCAGTCATCTCTGGCGGCAGCTCCGACCAAGTCGATTGGTGGGAAGTAGGCCGTCGTCACAAAACGCTGGCTTACGCTAACGCCCCTGCTCACAATGGCACTGCCTCTGTTACTCTTGACGACACTGCTGTCAAGGAGGGCGTTCAGGTCAACGATGTCGTTATGGACGCTACTTCTGGTGTTCGCTTTATTGTTCAGGCTGGTGGATTTGGAACTGGTGCTGGTCAAGATGTTGTCCTTGTGAAGCTCGACGGCGGCACTGTTACCTCTGGCGACGTTCAGACTGGTGGCGGTACGCTGATCAAGCTCGGCAACATGTACGCTCAGGGCACGAACCAGCCCACTGCCTTCCAAGAGACCGACGTCCTTCGTCGCAAGAACCCGTTCATGATTGTCAAGGGTCGTCACGAAGTGAATGGCTCTCAGGCCACGAACATCGGCTGGGTCAACACTGGTGGCGGTGAGTACCGTTGGTTCATGTACGCCGAGCAAGAAGCTCGCAAGCGCTTTGAGGACCAGCGCGAGATGATGATGCTCTTCGGTGAGCAGCACAGCGGTACCACTGGCACTGCCTTGGCTAACGATCTGGCAGGTTCTGAGGGTTACTTCAGCGCTATCGAAGATCGCGGTATCCAAGTCACTGGTGCCAACGCCAACCCGCTCGACAGCTTCTCCGAGATCGACGACATCATCATCGAGCTCGACAAGCAAGGTGCTCCTGGTGAGTACGCAATGTACCTGAACAGAAAGCAGGACCTCGCCATTGACGACATGCTCGCTAGCGGTATCGCTACGGGTGTCACGGCTGGCCTGCCTGGACAGTTCGGCGCTTTCCAAAACAATTCTGACATGGCTGTGCAGCTCGGATTTAAGAGCTTCACCCGTGGTGGATACACGTTCCACAAGCACGACTGGAAGCTCCTGAACGATCCGACCCTGTTGGGTGCCAGCACGAAGTTCCAAGGTGTTCTGACCCCGCTCGCCAACGTTGTTGACGCACGCACGGGTAACAGCACCCCTTCGCTGGCTCTGTACTACAAGGAGGCCAATGGCTACAGCCGCGAGATGGAGCACTGGGTGACTGGCGGTGGTGTCCTCGGACACACCAACAACGGTGACCTCGGAACCGACCAAGCGGTGTTCCACTACCGCTCTGAGGTTGCGCTCTGCGTCCGCGCTGCAAACCACCACGTTGTCCTGAAGGGCTAATAACTTGAAGTGAGAGAGAGGGCCCTTCGGGGTTCTCTCTCAACCTTCATAACGATAATAGTTATGGCTGAAAATACAGACGCTACGTTTACGCATGCCACACCAGGCTGCATGACCTCGTCGCATAAGATTACCATTAAGAACGCCTGCAAGCAGAACACAGACACGGACTTCGAGTTTGATCAGCCTGCAAACAGCATTGTTGATGGAGTCTTTGTTCGCGTTGTAGGCGCGATCACTATCGGTGGTGCTGCTGACATTGGTTTCCGCATGGGAACTAACTCTGACCACACGGGGGTAGATATCGTTGCTGATGTGTCCAATGGTATTTTGGACCAATCTGACAGCGCGACCCTTGCTGCAGGCAATGTGCTTTCCTTTGCTGTTGCTCGCGGTACGGGAGGCGTTACTGAGCCTGGAGTGACAGATGCAACTGGTGGTTTCACTGGTGTTGCTCGCAAAATCTTTGGAAGAATCGACACGCCTAATCAGGCGATTACTGGTGACAACGAGCTTGAAATTCACGTGGTCTACCGACACTTTTAACACAACAAATACTTTGAAACTATGAATAACCTTATTCTTGAAAGCCTTGAGGTCAACCGTGTAGACGTTGCCCTTGAGAACCGCCCGCTCCCTAATGCTGCTTTGACCGCAGGGGCGCACACTGTCACTATTGCAGAAATCCAAAACGGAGTCATCCGTATGGACCCTACTGCAGACCGAGCGTTCACGGCGCCTACTGCAGCTTTGGCTGTGGCTGGTACACCTGGATGTAATGTTGGTGACTGTATTGATTTTTCAATTATTAATATTGGTACTCCTGGTGAAGACGAGGTCATTACTCTTTCGGCTGGTACAGGCGGCGTTCTTATTGGTAGTGGAGCGGTTTTGACACCAGATCCCACCGACGCTGCTTTCAGCTCAGGTAGTGGTCTTTTCCGCCTTCAGTTCACCAATGTGACTGCAAGCAGTGAGGCAATCAATATCATTCGCCTCGCTTGATTAAGCTTACTGATATGGGAAAGGGGGCTTCGGCCCCCTTTTTTATTGTCGGTATATTTGTAACATGAAGTTCTTCCTGTTCCGTAGAGAGGCTGTAAATATCTTCAGCGAAAGAAAATCGAATACTGGGGATGGCATCTCTGTGTTCGGGGTCCCCGCCGAAAGCATTGCCAATATGACCGCCTCTCAAGGGAAGGTAAACCTGACATTCAATAACGCAGGCACCTACGACAACTTCAACGGGAGAACTCAGGAAGGGCTGGAGAAAGCAAGAGTCACCATCAACTGCACTGAAGGACAGGAGTTTGAGATGATCCGTGAGATCATGGACTTTATTGCCAGCGAGAGCAAGAAGAGTGTTATGGTGATGGATGTGGTGAGCGGGTTCTCCACGTTCAAGCAAGCACAGATTACAGACTCCTCGGCTTTGTCCGCCGTCATCCCGAACCAGCCCGTCATAACGGCTACAGGGGAGGTGTCTAACGACCCTGCCTCTACAGACATTACGTCTACAGCCACCAACACCATTGCTGGGGTGAGCTTCCCGTCTGCTAGCACGCGCCCCATCGTGGACTACAACGAGACCTCTTTGACCAGTACAATCGGACAAGCTGTCGGAAACTCTTATGTGTGGCAGAATGCAGGTACTGGGGGGGCGACGTTTAACATTGACAACGATACGGGGACGCCAACGCATACCAGGGCTTTGAACAACGACCTGAAGACCGACGCTGTTTTTGTTGCCGCAGGTGACCTCTTGCACCTCGCATCGCCGCTCATTGTCTCTGGGGACTACACGATGTACATGGTCTTCACGCTAACACTGAAAGAAGAGCTTTACAGTATCTATAGTGAGAATGGCGGGCAGACGTCAGGCATTGGTGACGGGACCGTTGAAGACAGGGTGTACTTCACCTTCGAGGGGAATGATGGTCGCCCCGCTTTCGCAGACACAAACAACACTGATTTCGGCACTGTTGCTGCCCGCCTCCAGGACCCGAAGCTGGACAACGTGACTGCCGACAACAAGGAGACTGCAGGGGCTCAGATTTGCTATGTATTTGTAATCCGCAGAGACAAGGACTTTAACATCTACGTACACAATCACACTGGTGACGTGATCGCATTTATCCCAGCTAAGGTTGGTGGTGTGAGTACTCGAGATTTCCGCACCGACGGGGATCTGAAGATAGACCGCATCGGTGGAGATGCCAGTGTTGGTGCACTTGCTGACAGCTGGAAAGGGCAGCTCCCTAGGTTCGGGGTAATCGAATCTGACATCGGTACAGTAGAAGGAGCTCGCATTGCACGAGATCTCTTCGCCCGTTATAACCTTTACAATTTTTAATATATTAGCACTTCAATTCAATACATTATGACTGAAACTAAACGTGGCCCTGGTCGGCCCAAAAAGACCGCGCCTGCTGCCCCGAAAGCGGCCCCAGCAAAAAAGCCCACAGTGGTTCGAAGAGAGGAAGCCCCTGTCAGCCACGCAGAATATGAGGTTATCGGTGCAGGAGGTATCGTTACTATGCTCCCACAGAAGGGAGTCACAGTGTACGATGCGGAAGGTGACACAGTAAGAGAGATTCGCTACTGCCCCAACGAGCCCAGTATCTGGGCTGACGAGCAGGGTGATAGAGCGAAGAAAGAGGCGGTTGTCTTCCGCGACAAGAAGCTGTTTGTTCCTCGCGACAAGCCGAACTTGCGGAAGTTTATGGATTTGCATCCGATGAACCAAGCCAACGGGGGCAACCTGTTCCGTCAAGTAGACAAGAAGCGGGATGCAGAGAAGGAGCTACAGCAGGAGTTCCTGCTTAATGACGCCATCTCTATGGTGAGAGAGAAGTCTATCGAGGAGTTGCTCCCTGTAGCCATCTTCTTTGGGTTCAATATCAACGCCCCGACCAGTGAAATCCGCTTCAACCTACTGAACATTGCCAAGAAGAAGCCTGCGGAGTTCATCCAGTCTTTTGACAACCCACAAGTCCAAGCTCGCTCGATTGTAAAGCAAGCAGCGGACTATCAATTCATCAACCTCAAGCCCGATGGGGCATACTGGTTTGACAGCAACGCCCTGATCGTGTCTGTGCCTGCAGGCCAGGACCCGCTAGACGTTCTCACTCGGTTCTGTTTGACCGAGAAAGGTTCGGCGGTGTTTAGCAACTTAGAAGAAAAGCTCTCTACACTGGGATAAACGCTTGCTACACAGGGGATAAGGCCGCCTTGAGCGGCCTTTTCTTTTTTATATTTGTACCTATGATTAGCGTACAGCGGGTATATGAGGCCGTCAGGGAAATCTGTAACAAAGACCAAAAAGGGTTTGTTACCCCACTGGTCTTTGACACCTTGGCGCGAGTCGCACAGCAGAACATCTTCAATGAGATGTTCAGTGAGTTGAAAGTGGCTACGGCCTTGAGGATGTCTGGTAGGGACGCAGGCAGAGACAAGTCGGCGTACAAGATGGTAGAGGAAGATCTCTCCACGTATGTCAAGCAAGTCAATGTTGCGATCAACGAAGACCCCGATTTCTACCAGCTCGAAGTAACTGACAACCAGGGGGTGGTCACGCAAGAGATCATCGAGCCTGAAGACGGCATTAGCTTTACCAAACCCATAGACCTTTCGCGCATCATCAGTATGCACGTGACGGGCACGAACACTTCGATCGAGCTGATCTACGATGCTGAGAAGGCGCAGAGGGTACTGCGCAGCAACTTGTCTACCCCGACGGTAGATTTCCCAGCTGCACTGGTGGTAGGAAACTACGTACAGGTTTTCCCTGAGGATTTAGAGGATGTCACTGTAACGTATTATAGACAGCCTAGGTCTAGAGTTATTGCTACTCGTGAGGTCGATGCTGAGTCCCACCCAACGTACTCTACCTTGACGGTCGATGAAGCTACTGGATTTACGATTTTCAATCAGTTCGACTCCCGTGACTTCGATCTCCCTGAGCACTACTTCAATGAGGTTGTATCGGAAATCGTCAAGATGATTGGGGTCAGACTCCGAGACACCACGCTGACCTCCTATGGGTTGCAACAAACGCAAGCTGAATAATGGCACTATCCGACGGACAAAACTTTGTGACTCTAAGGGAGGTGGTGGACGACTTTGTCATCACCATAGACAGTGATGACTACATCAGTAATGTCAGTGACGTGGCTATCAGGAACATCGCTTTGCGTGGTATCCGTGAGTTTGGCTTCGATGTGAGTTCTCGCATTCGCTCCCTGAAGCGCACTGTGGCCAGCAACAACACGGTCACCCTTCCTGACGATTACGTAGACATCGTAAAGCTTGGGGTGGTAGGTGAAGATGGGGTTGTTCACGTTCTGGGTCAGAACAAAAACATCAACTACTCTCAGAAGCTAGAGACCCCGAACACAACTGCTGACAGCAATAACGGTCCGTTGAACATCAATGCCAACCTCATCCTGGACCGAGAGGACGACAAAAGCAGCACATCGGGGACAGACAGCACCGACAACGACTTTGATTACTACGTCTTCCAGAACTACCTGTACCAAGGTGGACTGGGGAGATTGTACGGTGTTGGGGGTGGACACCTGCGCGGAGAGTACCGCATCAACTTGGACCAGAACAGAATTGAGATTGACACGGAAAGCAGTGTTTCGGAAGTAGTTCTAGAGTACGTTGCTGATGAGGCCAGGTCTACAAACCCTGTGATCCACGTGTACATAGAGGAAGCGCTGAGAAGCTACATGTACTACAAGCTGTGTGAACGCAAGTCTACAGTCCCTGCCAACGAGAAGGCTCGAGCTCGGGCCGAGTACTACAACGAGCGTCGGAAGGCCAAGGCTAGGTTGAGCAACTTCAGTAAAGACGAAGCACTGAAAACCATCCGCAAAAACTTCAAGCAGGCTCCGAAGTACTGATGATTGAAAAGCTACTCCCTAGGGTCTTGAACTCTTCTAGCGACAACCGCTTGAAGAAGAAGACCGAGATGAACGACGCCCTGAATATCGTCGTTACGGAAGACTTTGAGGATTACGACTCCTCAGATGATACGGGCAACGAGGGTGTAATCAAACCCGTCAAGGGCAATACGGCCCAGACACGGGTGCCTGACGGTCTTTTTGGTAGCGAGGATACTCGGCGTGTTATCGGCAGCGTTTCTGACGCCCGCACGGGGGTGGTTTACTTTTTTGTGTACTCCACCAACGTGCAAGAGCACGGGGTTTATGCCTACGATACTCAAAATTACTTTGGAGAAGGAGTAGATTCTTACTTCGTCATCTACAATACCGCTGAGTTTAACTTTCAGCAGAACTCCGTGGTTCAGGGGGACATTGTGCATGTCACTGGAGATGCAGGGGAATTCCGCCCTGTGCTGTACTTCACTGACAACGTCAACGAGCCTAGGAAACTAGACATCTTGCGTGCTATTACAGGGTTGGGGTATGTAGAGAACAGCATCCACGAGAAAGACTTGATCACTGCGTGCCCCAAGGCGCCTTTGCACCCAGCTACGTTTGAGTTTGTAACTGATTCGGATAGAAGAGTCAGTGACTTCCGTCGCATCCCTGGGTTTCAGTTTGCATATCAGTGCATCTACGCTAGTGGGGAGGAGTCGGCACTGTCTACATACTCTGACATCGCCGTCCCCCCAGCTTACTTAAACCAAGGCAGCTCTGCCTCTGCTAGTCTGAACCTAGACAACCTGTGTAGGGTGACTGTACCAGAGACAGTTGATGGGGTAGACAACTTCACGAGAGAGATAGAGAAGATCAGGCTCTTGGTTCGCAGAGGCAACACTGGGGCATTCTTTGTTGTCGACGAAATAGAGCGTGAAACAGACGGGACTTTCTCCCCATTCGACTTCTACAACGACAGCGTTCTCACGGGTATTACCACGGAAGAGGAGCAGAAACAGTTCGACAGTCTCCCTAAAGTTGCTCAGGCGCTTTCTGTAGTAGAGGATCGGCTGTTCTATGGGAATTACATCGAAGGTTTTGATGAGCCGAATGTAGAGGCAAGCCTCTCAGTGTCTTATATAGACAGGCCAGAGAGCTTCTTCGATGTAGACATTGAAGTCACCCCGAAGATTCTACCTAAGACTTCTATATCAAACCTTACCGCATCGAACCTCATCCCTCAGTCTGGTTCTGGGGTTGTAAATAGAACTGCAGGGTATCAGATAAACACCACGGGGTTGGAGGATACTATGCCTGCCGATACAGTTATCTCTTTCAACATAGAGATTACTCCAGGGGGGGATTTTGAAATGTATGACTCAACACAGTCATACCATTCGGGACGAAGAGTTGGCTTTGCTACTTCCAACACTCAGGTTCCCTTGAGCTCTAGCGTTGACTCTAACATTCCAACCGTCGGTACGTTTATTCAATCGTCTTTGCCTTTGTTTGGTAGCAACGCTGGGGTCAACGAATCTAGCGTCCGATGGAAAACCACTGAGGGGGAGGAAGACAATGAGAATGTCAAGGCTGTATACGGTACTTCGGCAGCCAATGCCTTCAAGCTCAAGAAAAACAACCTCAGCTTTTCCGTGTATTTGCGGACAAACCAACCCCTAACAGACGCCCCCAATCAAATTCGTGACGCTATTTGCGCAGCCTTTGATGAGAGCAAAGAGGTTGATGAGACTTTGTTTACCATTGTCTCTTTAGACGATGTGTTTACATACACATACAGTTTAGGTTTTGAAGACCCTGATGGTTCGAATCCTGACCTCGCGGTGCTCTCGAATTTCGTGACGCCAACGACGGGGATGAATATGTCTTCGGCAGCAGACAGGGCTAAGTCTAAACTGATTGTTGCTGTAGGTAATAACACCAACGACATCATCAGTTCTGCTGACGGACTGTCAACCGTAGACACCTTCAAGGCGCCGTGTGGGTACTTCATTGTCAATGAAGCCACAGTTCAGTTCCGCTTACGTCAGCTTTCTGGTTTGACCCAAGGCAACATCCAGTCTGGATTTCTAGCCCCAGAGATTTCTGGGTTGTCTAATATGGACGTTAGGACTTGCATCCCTGTATTTGGCAATATGAGGGATGACGAGTTTCAAGGAGATGCACTATCGGGGCGTTTGATACAGCCCCAGAAGCTCTTTACGTGGAGGGTTTTTAGTAAGCAGTACCTACTGAACAACGAAGTCAGCGGGGAATTCGCTCAAGGCAATGAGCACACCAGAGGCAGCTACCTTTTCAAAGGCACTGGCAACACGTTATTGCAGGATCAACTGCAAGCGAGGCGGAAGGCATTGGGGTATTTAGACTTTTTGCAAGACGAAGAGCTCTTTATTACAAATGCAGTAAGGAGAGATTCTCTAGGGGAGGGGGTTAGCATTGGTGACGTTGACGCGGAGGGACTCTCTCTTATGGATGGGGAGGGTACTTTCCGTGTAAAAGAAAAAGCCAAGACGTTCACCGCAAACAATTTCGCAGGTCAGATATCTGTCAATACCTCTTTCGGCAGCTCCGCAGAATCGCCTACTATGGGGTATGGATTCACAACCTGCTTTACAGGTGTGGCGGTCCATATAGACGACATGACTCAAGGTGGTTCAGGGACCTCGTCAACGGGGTATCCTTATACTGTGGAGGGGGAGCTAGAGCTGAACGTGGATGTGAGCTTTGGTTTTGGTCAGGGGACCGTGAACAAGGTTACTCTACAGTCTAATCCTGAGACTATGGAGTTGGGCTTGTTGGCTACGGGGACAGACGAGTTCTTGTCTTATAAAGACGGGGTTGATTCAGAAGACACCCTCGTTCTTGAATCCATAACCAACGCCTTTGCAGACCAAAGCGATTTAGCGGGATCGTACAGGACATTCAAGACATACGCAAACCATGACTTCGGCTTGGTGTACTACGATGAGAGGGGACGCGGAGGCAACGTCAACCGTCTCGGATCTGTTTACATCGAAGGGTATTCTAGTCAAGAGAGAGGAGAGCCCTTGCGAGGCAGGGCAGAGGTAGACGTAGAGCTTATCTCTGACCCACCAGACTGGGCTCACCACTACCAGTTTGTATATGCAGGGAACAGCTCTGTAAGCGACTTTATACAATACACTGCGGGGGGAGCGTTTTATTCTGTGGGGACTGAAGAAGGTACAGAGAACAACATCTATGTTTCCTTGAACTACCTGCAGAGCAACGCAGACGCCTCATACTCTGGGGCGTTCGGAGCTGTTGCTCCTGACGGGACGCAGAACCTGTATGTGTATTCTCCTGGAGATTTGCTTCGAGTAATATCATACAACACAGACAACGAAAGCGTGGTGTACCCCAACGCAGTTTTGTTTGAGGTTGTTGGTGTAGTAGACTTGGGCTCAAACGTGGATGAAAACCCACTCGTTTCGACAGGTGATGTACCTAACCACCTTCAAGGTCAATTCGTTGTTCTTAAAGACAACCCTTTGATTAACGGGTTCTCATTCAACAACGTTGTAGCAGGGGGCAATGACCCAGAATCAAGTAATCACGCTTGGAACAATAGGTGTGTAATAGAAATCTCGTCACCTAAATCTTCTGATGACCCAGAGGATAGAGTATACAACGAGATTGGAGAGGTATACAACGTGGGTAGGAACGCCTCTGGTCAGGTGTATCACGCTGCTTCGAATGTCACCTTGAGAAATGGAGATGTATGGTGGCGCAGGGTGGCCCTTAACATCCCCGTTTATGACGATGACAACAACGTTTTTGTCAATCTAATCGGATCGGATGAAGATTCAGTTACTGAACCTAGGTTCCGCAACTACTACTTGGAGAGCAAGACGTTCAACGACACCTTCCCTGGGACAGACGTAAACAACTTCGGGAAGCGGAAGTTTATGAGCACCTTGAGCAACGAAGTGAGGCGGTTCTCTTCAGTGACTTTCTCTGACCAGAACGACTACAGCACCAAAAGGCTGAGGTTTACTTCTTTCAATGCTTTCAACGCCCCGTTCAAAGACCTACCTAACGAACACGGGAATATCAATACCCTGCTCAATTTCTCCGACTCTCTCTTCGTGGTGCAGGAGGACAAGGCCAGTGCCATCCCTGTATCCAGGAACGTTCTTTCTGATGCTTTGGGTCAGGACACTTTGATTTCCTCTGATCAGATCCTGGGGACTCAGGTGTTCTATGCTGGCGCGTACGGTAGCGACAACAACCCTGAGTCTGTGCTGAAGGTGGACAACAACATCTACTTCGCACACAAGTCTCGCGGTGAGGTGTACAAGTTCAACCCGTCTAACGGACTGCAAGTCATCTCACGGAAGGGCATGAACTCTTTCTTCCGCGATGCCTTCGAAGACGTGTTGAATGACGGTGCAGAGATCCGCATTGTCAGTGGCTACGACCCGCTAAAGGACGAGTACCTGATTAGCATCGTAAACGTCCAGACACTTCCGCAAACCCCTGCGGACCAATACACTCAGCCTGACATCAACCTGATCGGTCTTGCCGCAGAGCCCCTAATCCCTGACGTCCCAGTCATCGACACGGGGGGCGAAACCCCTGAGGACGTCCCTGATGTAGAGGACGAAGATGACGTCCCTGAGGACACCCCTGAAGACACGCCAGAGGCACCCGAGGCAGGTTCTCCTGCCGTAGAGGGTCTATTTGAGCAGCAGCTACTAGCTACGTACTCTATGCGTCAGGTCTTCAATGTGCCTCTTTCCGTTCGTCTACGCCACAGCTTTACGGAGGCTGAACAAGACATTGGTTTTGGAGAGGATGGGTATGTCGATCCTGCAGACATACAGGCGTTTATCGATGCCGAGGGGGTAGGACCTTCAGCCATTCAGGTCATCACGTGGTACGATCAGTCTGGAGGGGGCAACGATGCTTATCAAACTAACCCTTTGAGAGCGCCGCTCGTGGCTACAGAGGATGGTATTGTATACGGGGCAAACGGTCGGGTGGCAATTTTGTTTGACATTCACGACAATCGCAATTCGGGTAACAAAAAGTACTTAATCAACGACCTGAATACCACGTTTGTAAACAGAGATTTTTTCTGGGCGTGGGAGAGAAACCATGCAGGCAGTAACTATAACGACCCGACCAATCCTAACCCCTTCGGAGCGGGGGGCAATACGGGTACGCTCACTAGCCACAGCAGCATTCCTCCTATGACATTTGATGCTTATGCTGACGGCCAATACGATCACCCCTATGGGGATTTTGAGGCGGACCCGTACAACAGCGGTTATCTTAAAGTTATGGGAGATAAAGTAGAGGTGAAGGCTTGGCGTAACACCTATACACATTCGACTGCAGATTTCGGGCAGCTTGTACCTGAAGCCAGGGATGGTTTTGCTGGGGCGATGGGGCCTGCAGTGGTCAACATACACGTGAGTGCTGACAGCACGGACAAGAGCGCGAGTATTAACCAGTACTCTGCGGACTTTGTGGGCAATATCAACGCTACTTCAAATTTTAATTTTGGCATCGGAACCGCCACGCCCGCCACCAACCAGCAATATGGTGTGATAGGGTTCATGCAAGAAGTAAGATTGTACGAAAGCCTACCTCCACTTCCTAGGGATACTGTCAGAGATGAAATGAACGCTGCGTGGGATTTGTACAGTACGGACTCATCGGACACTACCGACAACACTGAGGCAGCAACGTAATGGCGGCAAAAACACTAGCATATAGCAACAGAGGTGGATTCTGGAAGACTCGGTATTCTTTCATGGCGTCTTGCTATGCGTTCATCGACCGATGCCTGGTTTCCTCACCATTGAGATTCGCGTCCAATGCAATTTGGAAGCACGATGAGAACGACAACAGATGCACCTTTTACGACGCTACGTACACGAGTGGGTTGAGCGTTACATTCAACGAAAACCCGTCTGTCAATAAGGTATACAAGGCTTTCTCGTTAGAGTCTACGAACAACGTAGCGGGGAGCAATAGCTTCTTGGTCAACAACAGTTCCTCTGCTTCCCAACTAAAGACGGGAACGGCAGGTCCGTTGCAAGAGAAGGGTGGGATTATGTACGGGCATATCGGACAGAGTCAGACCGCGAACGGAACCAGCATCAACCTTGTCGGTCAGCTTACAAGGGTCGATAACGATGAGAGCGCAGGGATTACGTTAAACTCAGCCGTTAATGATGCCGTGTATAGGCTGATCTTTGCTGAAGGGGGGAAGAGCAACTTGAACAACAACGGTGTCGGGACCACCACTAAGTTCTTTATTTACAACAACGACCCCACATCCGACGTCCCATACTTCACTATCAACAGCACCTCCCCCGTAGACATTAGCCTAGGGTATGACGCTTTGCCATCAGACCTGACTCTTGCCTTCCCGAGTATCGTGACATCTAACACTGAGCCTGGTATTATCCACCTTCGGGTGGATTTCACCAGTGCCGCTGACAACTCCGAGGGGCTTACTGCTGCGGACATGTATACGACGTGGGTTAATGAAACTGCGTCGAACGGGGGAGACATCTACAGCTCGGGTCAGTACTTGCTGTTCAGCGTAACGCCAGAGAATATCAATGGCGACGATCTGAAAGGACAGACTGCAGACGCAACTGTACTTCTTGGCAACCAGCCCTATGAGCTGTATGCCTTGAATCTAGAGTACTCTCCGACCGACCTCGATCACAGTAAGTAACTTATTTTGTATTTTTGAATTATGTCTGTACTTCTTAGTCTTGTCCCTTCTCTTATTGGCACTGGCGTAGGCATAGCCCAACAGTCTAAGCTGCGTAAGGATCTGGCTGAAAGGCAGCAGGCTGCTGAAGGGCAGTTCGATCGTAGCCTCCAGGCCATCCGCGATATCAGCTTCGAGCCTAGCCAGCAGCTCCGTGACGCCCGCATGTCTCAGCTTGAGGCAGGGAGGGCCATCGGCGATTTGGCGGCGCAGAGAACTGACGAGGCCCAAGCTCGGGCCATCGCAGCTTTGCGTGACTCCCCTCGTGCTTTGCAGTCAGCAGGGACGAGAGTAATCGACAGCGCCCTGGCGGCACAGCAGCAGGCTGACATTGCAGGGACGCAGCAGACCCTGGGTGCAGAGCTTGGGATGGCGGAGGACGCCGAGCAAACACGCATGCAAGCGCTACAGCGAGACCTTTCTCTAGAACAGATGCTCATGAACAGGGCTGCTCAGGCTGGGGATGTGGCGCAGTCAGGTATCTTTGCTAGCCAAGCTGCCACTACAGAGGGGTTGATGGCTATGGGCAATGCGCTCACGCAGGGGTTGTTGCAGCAAGGTGATTTCTTGAACAGAAACACTGCGGGAGATAATACAGACACTCAAAATGTAGGAGACCTGTTGGGCAGACTAGACGCGGTGGATGTTCCGCCAACTTTCAGTCCATCTTCTACATATGAAGGTGTTGGTCCTCTAAGCGGGCAAATGCCAGACCCATTTGGCACCCCAGTCGTGACCACACCAACGTTAAACATCCCGCCTGTTACAGGACCCGTAGGCAACGTAGACGCCAACCCAGCAGGATTTCAATTTTTCGGGCCTGAACTTCTAGGAAACGTTCAGCCGAGACCTTTGTCAGGACAATCATCTTTAGATATTTTCAGAGCTCTGCCTGCATCGCAATCAGGATTCAATATCGATTTTGGGCGCCCGCAAGTAGGCAGCTTTTCTGCTGCACCGTTTGTTGTAAGAGAGGAAGGAGGTTACATCGGGGAAGAAGGTGGGGTGACCGAGGGGGAGTTCAATCACGACACCAACAAGAAGGCCATCATCGACGAGGAGAACGGACAGAAAGAAGGGGAGCTGACAGGTGGGGAAATGGTGCTCAACCCAGAACAGACCGACGGCATTACCACCCTTGTAGAGAAAGGGGATGCCGAGGGACTGCTGATGTTCTTGCGTGACCTCCTCAGCCAACCGCAGTTCCAAGAAGCATGAGCAATCTACTGTTTACGGGTGAGGTCGCCATCCCAGACATCAAGGGGAGCGTCAGGGATCTGAGCACAATCCTGCAGAACAACACCATCCTGCAGCAGAAGCAGCTTGAACTGCAGGCCAAGCAAACAGCAGCCACGCAGAAGCGCAGGTCAGAGGTCATGAAGTCTCTGTATGGGGAGGGGCTGTCAGGTGTTCACGAGGCTGCCCTCCCGTTCGTTCGTCAAGCTCTCGATGAGGTGGCTCTACAAATCGACCCACTGCTCGATCAAGAGGGTGGTGACTTGCTGGCACAGCGCATGATTCGCAACGCCCTAGACAGCGTCGCCCGATACCAAGACGACGATGCTTGGCACGTGGCAGAGCAGAATCTAATCGCCTTGTCTAATCCTGAGAGCTTGGAGTATGCAGAAGCGAACAAAGCTTTGGGGCCTGCAATGCGACCAACTTTGATTCAAGATCCACTAGCTCTTTCTGATAGAGCGAGGGGCAGAGGTGTTCGGGACATGAGCGTCAAAGTGGACGCGAGTGGAAACTTCACTATTGGTGGGGTGGATATGAACGAGACTGAATACCGACCGATCGAGCAAATGTCTTGGTGGAACAGTGCCAATCTGTTCGATGGGGCCGTCGGCGCAGTATCTGTAGAGGAGGTCGATGTGATTGCTCAGGGCAGGGCATACACCGAAAGTTTTAAAGAAAGGAAGCCGTGGAAAAGAGAAGAAGCCACACAGTACTTCAACAATCTTGTGTATCTCGAAGACGGGGGGTTCAAGCCTCTCGACATGATGCAAACCACGGGTGAAAACGAAGAGTTTCAACTTCGCATCTCCGCATATGCCAACGACAGACTAGACATTCTAAGTGAGTTTCCGACCCTGAATGATGTCAGCCTGCAAAGATATTACGAGCTCCGAGAAGAGGACTTCGTGGGGAAGCCTCGTTTGCGCATGCGTATAGAAAAGTCTATCAATGATACGATCAAGCGTATTGTAGACAACTCAGACTACGATTTTGATGCTGGTGAGCCTGCGCCCCCGTCTACTACACGTCAAATTTCTGATGCTGCTCAAGTCGATATAGCACCCGACTTTGAAAACATTCGGGATGTCAACGGCTTGATTGTGCCGTTCCTCCCTGGAGAGAGACGGACGGTAGTTGCTAACGTCAGCGAGTTCCAAACTAAAGAGCAGCAAGACGTAAACATCGCAGTTCCAAACCCTGCGCAGATGGAGTGGCAGCAAACTATTGCCCCGCAGATTCAAGCTGCAATTCAAGAGCAACAGCAGCAAAGTAGTAATCCGCTGGCTCCCGAGCAGATTAAAGAAATCCAAGAAAGGTTCCCCGAAGAACCCGATAGGATTATTGACGGTAAGCTACGAGACATCTCCGTGATGGATGGAGAGGACAGGTCTTTGTTCTTGACCTTAGAAGGTGAGCCCATCCCAATCAAAATTGACCTGAATTCCAACCGTGGAGCTGCGGTCCGCTCTGCCCTAATCAGAGGTTTTACTCAACAAGGCCAGCCCACGTTTGACTTGAACAAGCTGTACGACACCTTGGCTCGGCGGCTGACCCCGACAGAACAAGCTACGCCCGCGCCCAGAGCCAGCGCTAGCGGAGCAGTGGTTCTCCCTGCTACTGAAGCCCCTACGGACACGGTAGAGACGGAAAACTTTATGTTCAATAGTGGTGCTCCTGGAGAGCAAGGAGGTGTGGAGGCTGATGAGGTTGCCGACGACACTGCTGTAGCCACCGATCAGATTCCTGAAGTGAGTTTGGCCCAGAGGGTAGAAACAGAGTTGAACGAGCCATTAGCTGTGACAGGAGCCCAAAGAGACTTGCAAGAAAAAAATGTGCAGAGAAGAGAAGAGGCTCGACAAAATCTAGAGGCGCTAGCAAGAGAGGTGAGAGAAGACTTCAACATCAGCCCATTCGTCTCGCGCCAAGCAAGAGATAATCAGTTCACGAAAACTTTGCAAGAGATAGTGCAAGACGAGAAGTTCCTCAACGCACTTATCGATGAAGGTTACAAAGACGCGCTAGGACTGCTCGGGGTAAAATCTAAGAGGAGGGAAATGATGCTTAGTGCGCTAGAGAAAATGACGGGCAACGAAAAAGCTGAGTATCTGAGGAAGTGGATTCAAACAAACAGTGATCGGTTGACATGAACGACGAGCAACTACAATCTTTATACAATGGCTTGTTGCAACAAAACCTTGTCTCACCTAAAGGTAGCCTCGAAGGTTTTCGCGATGCGTACAGCACTCCAGAATCACAACGGTTGTTGTACGATGGCTTGCTAGAGAAAAAACTTGTAGACCCACAAGGGTCTTTTGCAGGATTTCAAGCAGCTTACTTCACCCCTACAGATGAAGTAAAAAAAAAAGAAGAGGGTACGCCAATTGGTATTGGGCTGGATCGTCAAAAGGGTTCGGAGACTCCTGCTATTCCTGGAGTCATTGGAGACGTCATAAGATCCGTCCCGTACTTTGGTGATTTTGTAGACGATATCTATCGAGCTGCAGAAAACGGAGTTCACAGGGGGGAGGCCACCACAGAAGTGTTCAAAGGCGCCTTCGGAGGTAACCTCACTGACGATGACTTAGGTGATATCACAGAAAGCCTGAAGAGCATCAATGAAGCAGGTGTAAGTGACGAGGCTGTAGCCTTTCAACAAGAGTTTGAATCTGCAGACAACGTCTTCGACCAAGTATATACTATGGTCGCAAACCCCACCGCTATGGCAGAGGTCATGGTCGGGAGTATAGCTCAGATGGTGACCACTGTAACTGAGCGCGGCGGGCTAGCTGCAATGGGTGCAGGGGCTGCCGCTGCCGCCCCAGTGGGTTTGGCAGGTGGGCCACTAGCAGGAGTCACTGTTCCTGCCGCCGCCCTATCGGGAGCCGTTGGCGCTTTGAGCGGATCGGTGGATGCGACGTCAAGTATTATCGACGTCATCAATGAAGAGCTACGTAACCAAAACCTAGAGGTATCTAAAGGCAACCTAAGGACAGTATTTCAGGACCGCGATGCAATCGATCGCATGAGAAACCTAGCCTTGGGCAGGGGTATTCCAATTGCAGTCTTCGATGCCATGACCATGGGGGTAGCAGGCAAAGTAGTGGGGGCGCTAGGCAAGGGACTGAAGGGAGTGGCTGCAGGAGCAGCCGTAGAGATGACAGGTGCGGGGGCAGGTGAGCTATCGGCACAGGTGGTATCTGGGCAGCCTATCAATACGGGTGACATCTTGCTTGAAGCTGCTGCTGAAGGCCCTATGGTTATGACCTCCCTAATCACAAATAAGAAAGGGAAGTACTCAATCAATGGGAAGCGAGTTAGCAACACCGACATAGAAGGTTACATCAAGAGCGGCGAAGACTTGGACAATGTGCAGGTTAAGAACGACGATAAGATGCAAGCCCTGTTAGAGGATGAAAGGGAGAACCAAGTAATCGCAAGGGACCTCCCTGAAGACATGGCTGAAGCGGACAGGAAGCGCACTATAGAGCTAGAGCGCGAGAAGAAAAAGCTTGCGGGGTCTAACCTGTCTGTCAATAAACGCAGGGTATCTGACATCGACAAAGAGCTTGACGAGATTAACGATCGGTATGTGGGCTTAAAAAACTTCACTCCTGATTTGAGTCTTTTAGATGATGTTCAGCGCAAAGCTTACGAACAAGCTTCTTCTCAAACAAAATCTCAAGTGAATCTATACTTGTTTGAGATGCAAGCTGAAAAGGAGATGGGGGTAAGGGATATGTCAGCAGAAGAAAAAGCATCTCTAACTGAAAGCGAACGAAAGGAGCTAGAATTAGAAGATGCTTTAGAAGAGAGTTACGCTGATGATAATGAGGTTATCGACTCCATTCTTGGGATTCCAAGAGAAGAAGTTGATGCAGAAATTTTTCGTTTTGGAAGTGATGTTTTTGATGTCTCTCTGGCAAAAGAAATCTCATCTGAAAATAAAATTTCTACGATTCAAAACAAAAAACTAGAAGCACTTCTTTTCCCTGCCATTAAAACTGATCAAAAAACCATTGACAATGCTGATTTGTCAAAGCCTGTTTTACTAGTTCCGTACAAGGATATGGGGCTTCGAGTGATTGATGGAAATCACAGGATACAAAAAGCTATTCAAGAGGGTGAGTCTGTAAAAGCTGTCACGCTTACAGAAGAGCAGGCTAAGGAGATTATGAATCCAACAGAAGTTCGGAAGAGAAGCGTTAGAAAAAAAGCTGTTCAAGAAAAAGAAACACCCACCGAAGAAACTAAGTCTGCAGAAGAAATTAGGGTAGAGCTAGAAAAGAACCAGAGGGAAGCACTAGGTGGCAGGTCCAAACCAATCTTTGGGTTCGACTTCTTCCCCAGGCTGTACGATGTCAAGACTCCACTAGGCAGGTTCCGAAAGGTTGTAGAGAATGCTTTGCTCGCGGGTGGGGCGATGCGTAAACAGTTGGCCCCCGCAGTTAGAAGCCTAGTAGAGGACGCGACCAATCGGATTAGCGTAGAAGCAAACCAGCTAAAGCGTGACCTGCGACAATACAAAAGGCTCTTCCCTGTTGACGAAAAGACTTCGGAGGCAGCCAACGACTACCTGTCTGGTAATGAGAACGCAGGCAAAGACTTTTCTGATGAGCAGCTTTCTTTCCTTGATGGGATGCGGGCACGCATAGACGGGTTCAGTCAGCGCCTGATTGACGAGGGGCTAGTGTCTAGCCGCACGGTAGACCTGAAGGATGCTGACGGCAACGAAGTCCCGTCTTCGATGGCTGACATCATCAAAGCGAACATCGGTAAGTACTTGCGCACCACCTATGAAAGCATAGAAAACAAAAACTATGTCCCTGATGAAATTGTACGCAACAAGGCGAAAGACAAGTTGCTGAAGGACATGGACAGCGATCCTCGCTTTCAAAAAGCGATACAGACGCGCATGGATAGGGATGGGCTGACCCGTAACGAAGCGCTAGAAGCTCAAGTAGAAGACAGGATAAACAGCATCCTTACTAACAAAGAGAGAGACTTTTTAGGCAGGCCCAACATCGGCAAGGTCGATAAGAGTTCTTTGAAGAGGCAGAAGGATATCCCCGCTGAGATTAGAGCTCTGATGGGAGAGGTCAAAGACCCATGGTACAACTACGCGAAATCTATCGAGACTGTCGTGCAGTTGTACTACAAGGAGAAGATGTTCGCTGACATCGCCAAGACGGGGGAGAACCTGTACTTTTTCCGTGAGGGTCAAATCCCCGCTGGACAACAGAATATGTTTACGGGCAAGATACCTAACGATCCTGGGTACGGGGCTTTGGCAGGTATGCGAACGACCCCGTTGATAGAAGCAGAGATTGTAGGCAGCGTGAAATCGAAGCGTCACCCAGTTGCTTTAGGCTATGCCCGCGTCTTGAGTGGTGCTAAGTGGATGAAAACAATCGGTAGTATTCCTACACACCTGCTGAACTTTTATGGCAACATAGGTTTTGTTATCGCCAATGGACATTGGAGACTCGGTAAGTTTTCGGAAAGTTTGAATACAGTCTTTGAAGATGTAAAGAAGATGCCGAACGCCGATCGCCGAGCGCTGGTCGATGACTTGATCGCCAGGGGCGTGATTCGACAAAGTGTAACTCTCGGAGACGTGAACACACTGCTGAAAGGTGACGATATCGGTGCTGCTTTTGACAGTAGGGTTCATGAACTCACAGCAAAGGGGACAGCAAAGAAGCTGAAGAAAGGCTTCTTGACCGCTAAGGGTGCAGCCGAAGGTGTATACCAAGGTACTGACGACCTGTTTAAAATCTTCGGATACTTAAACGAACTGAACGAATACTCGCAGATAGAGTATGGGAAGAAACCCTCTGAGCTTTCTGTCGAAGAGCTGTCTAAGATGCAAGACTTTGCAGCGTCTAGAACGCGCAATGGATACCCCGACTATAGTCAAGTGTATGGCCTCGCTAAGATTGCAAGTAAGTCCCCGTTGATTGCCCCGTTTGTATCCTATACAGCAGAGTCCTATCGAGTCAGCTTCAACTTGTTTTACTTTGGATATGAAGACATTCAGAGAGGGTTGAAGACAGGTAACGCGAAGCTAGTAGCCAAAGGTTCGCAAAGACTGTTTCTAACCGCTGGGGTTATGTCAGCTAAAACTGCTGTGCAGGGGATGACAGGTGTAGCTACCGTAGCTGGGGTGTCAGGACTCTTCGGGGAACTGTATGACAGCCCTGAAGAAAAAGAAAAGCGCAAGAACATTACCCCCTTCTTAGAGCCGTGGGTCGCGACGAAAGATGGGAGAGTGAAAGGGTGGACCGTACCCTCTGATATCCTTGTGTGGAAAGCAGAGGATGGGGAGATAGTGTACTTCAACTACTCAGCTAAAGATGCTTTTGGATCTCCAGCACGAGCTATGAACCAAGCTTTTGAGTCCGCTCAAGGGCGAGGTGTGCAGTACACCGATAGCGATATGATAAACACTTTCATCAGTGGGATGAAAGAGGTGCTGTCCCCGTTTGTTACCAAAGACTTCTTGGCAAAGAAAGTTGAAGAGGCTTTTAGAAACGACGGTAGTCGGGTTTACAACGAAACGGATTCTCCTGTCAAGCAGGCGTATGACATCAGTGTGCACATGTACAAGGGTATTGAGCCTGGTACGTTCTCAGCTATCAGGCGTATTGACACCTCTAAATCGACATCCAATGCGGCTGCTACTTTCTTCGGGGTGCAAGCCCAACGCATCGACATCCGAAAGCAATTTGGTTACCTGATGTACGACTATTCGGATCAGATAAAAAAGATTCGGCGCAGAGATGCTACGAAAGAAGAAAAAGAAAAACAGATACGCGCTATCTACGAGGACGCAGCATACATATTTAAATCAGCGCAAAAGCTAGGGGTGTCCTACTACGACCTGATGGAAAATAGAGGGGGGCTATCTAAGAAAGATTTGATTTCCGCCACGGTAGACAACCTGCACCTGATAACAATAAAAGAATGAGCGAGAAAAAAAAAGTGAGAGAGACCAAGCTTGGACAGTGGCTCAAAGAAAAGGTCCCCTCTGTCCTCGATGTGGTCGGCGATGCGTTGCCAGACCAAGGCGTGCTAGGGATGGTAAAAAACCTTGTCGATAAAGACCCCGCTGTCTCCACTGAAGACAAGCTAGAGTTCGAGAAGCTCAAGCAGCAGCAAGAGGTAGAGGCTCAGAAGCAAGTGACTGAGCGCTGGAAAGCAGACATGGGGGGCGATGTAAAGCTGGCTAAGATGATACGTCCCGTCACCCTCATCGTACTGATGTCGATGTTTATGGTGACGATGGTGGCAGATAGCATGGACAACTGGCCTTTCAATGTAAAGGACAGCTACGTCGATCTGCTGCAGGTCTTGATGCTGACAGCCTTCGGTGCATACTTCGCTGGAAGGACTATCGAGAAGGCTAAAAGGTAAGTGGCATTGTCTTGACATAGAAAGGGGGACGCCGTTGCGCCCCCCTTTCAGCATCAATCAATCGCTATAGAGAGTTCCCCCCTCTTTCCCCTACCCGTTTGTGAAAGAAACCTAACCAATCCTGAACCAGGGTAGAGGCCGCCATATAGCTGGCGGTAACACCATACTCACTGCTAAGATACAGAGTTCTAGAATACACTGCAAACTTTGTTTGTCTCAGGGTGTATGTATGTAGTGCAGTATCCTACGACAGTGTAGCTAGGCAGATTCTTCAGGTCCTCTAGCACTAGATATGTGATTAGATCCTCCCTGTCTTTTCTCTGGTAGCACTTCTTGTACGCCTCACTCTTGGTCACCAAGGCAGTGAAGTCTACGTTCTCTTTACAGTAGTCTTTTAACTCCACCCTGTCAACAACCACAAACGCAGCCAGCTCAGGCATATCAAAAGCGATGCTCACTGCTTCGCCGAAAAGCCAGCCGTGATCTCCGTTCACGTTCTTGAACTCCACCCAGATTTCGTCGGGGAGGTTGTTGCCCTTGACGTCGACCCCCTGGTCGTCGTGCCAGTAGTCGATGTGCATGTGCATGTCTTCCTCTCGTGAGGACTTCCTCACCCCAGGATTAGCACGCTCATATCTTGTGGCAGCAAGTCCGCCGTCACGCCACGAAGCCTTTCTTCTGTGCTTACTTGGCTTCATTGTATTGTCTTACAGCCTCACGGATCAGGTCCGCTTCAATCAGAAGCCACCGCCTATACTCACTGATACTGTCATACACGCTTTCTACGGACGTGTCTGGCCCCCCTGTCGCAGTGTGCAGCGCTTCGTACAAGGCATCAGACGCCTGTTGCATGCGAGAGCACGCCCCAAAATAAGTTCTACTCAGCTCTTCCTCGAGCTCAGGCATCAGACAGCTTTTTTATATCTGCGATCACCTGATCAATTTGCGCTTTATTCTTTGCGATGTACACTGCGCAGTCCATATTGTTATCCACGAGGTGACGTAGAAAAAGCTTCCAGCGCATCGGGAAGTCGTGGTGCGAATGCAAATACCCCTTGGTCTCTATCACCCAACTCTCGTCCTTCGCTACAAAGTCAGGGGTGTAGCGGATCGGGAGCTGCATACTGCCGCTGCGATCGCTAAGGTCCTTTCGCTTGGCCGTCATCTTCAAGTACCTGTTCGGATACCTGAACTTGTCCATCAGTAAGTACTCCCTCTCCTCATAACAGAAGTCTAAGCCTGCAGCACGTAACTGATCGTTGCAGTACTTCTCAATACCGCTCTTAAACTTCCCCAGGTTTTTCTTCTTGCGAGGTCGTGTCCCCGCCTTCCGCTTTTTCATGTTCTCCTAATATAGGGGAGAACTTTATGTTCGGCGTTATGGAGTAGGACATTTTATCAATAGGAATTTCTTGCTGACGCCCACCAGTAAACAGCTTCGGGGTCATCAACGGCTTTTGTTTACCCCACTCAATAAACCCAGTGTGACTGGTGTTCATAATCATCTTGAACGGCTCGTCGAATGGGGTGGGCTTGCCGCCTGTCTCTGTCTCGCGCACCTTGCGCACGTGGAGCTCGGTCATACTGGCTGTGTGAGGATCGGGGGCCTGGACCTTGCGGTGAATAGTTAGGAAGCAATCAGCTCGGTTTACAAACTTACCCCCACCCTCTGTGTCCTCAGCAAACGGGGCAGAGGGCAAGCCATCGCTTCCCTTTCTACGCTGTGCCTCAGTGACGGCGTGCATGTTCAACCACACGGCTACGTTGTGCTTGTTGCTGAATGTCAAGAAAGCAGTGGCTGCTTCATAGTGGTAGTCATGGACACTGATCTCCATCTTGCGCATGTCCAACCGCAAGCTATTGTAAGGGTCCACGAACACGGCATCGACGTTATGGTAGAAGTGAGTCTTCTCCATGAACATCAGCATGTCCATATAGCTGTACACGTTAGTGGGGTTAACAATAAAGAAGTGTTCATTGACCCACTCGTAGCTGCACTTGCGTTCGTGGTATGTCATGCCACCAACCTTCTTGTCGCACACCATCTGCATCAGAGACATCTTGATGCTTGCAGTGCGGTTCTCAGCAGAGTAGATCATCCACTTCCACCCATGGCGCACGGTGCTGTTCACCATCAAGTACAAGGCACTCGTGGTTTTACCCACGTTACTGTGTCCGTTGATAATCAAGAACTCTTTCTTGTATCTAAAGAACCTGTCCAGCTCATCACTCCCTGTGTCCAGGCCCTTCTCAATCCTTCCTTGAGCGTAGTCTTCGATCCATTCGAAGTCATCTTCAGGATCGACCAGGAACGTCAGGTCGCCGTCCTCGATGAGCATCTGGCGCTCCGCCTCCTCCTCTTGCTGGATGATGTCACGGATCGGACGTGTCTTGCCGTACTCCAACCCCTCGCGTATTGTGGCCAGGGCAGACTCCATGCTGTCTATGTCACGCTTGGATATCTCCCTGCTAAGGACGCGAATGACCTCGTCTTCTTCCAGCTTCCCTGCTGCCACATATCCACCGCACAGAGTGGCGGCCTTGATGAGGATGCTGTGCTTCTCCCCGTCCGCAGCACGGCGCACCATACGGGCAGCTATGTTGAGCTTCTCGTAATCGGTGTGCTGCGTGACGACCTCCTTTGGGGGCTCCTCAAACTTCTCCTCCGAGACGAACTTGCCAAACTTCTGGCATGTCGTCTTAATGATTATGTCTGGGTCGTAAGATTCGAAACAAGCGCGGCTCTCATTGCCCCCCGTTGTGTCTAACTCCAACCCGTACCTCGCGTCGAAGTATCTGACGAGAGCGCGAAAGTGATCCCTGTGTCTTTCAGGGTGGGTGATTTTGACCAGAGCCTTGACCCCATCACCCGAGGGGGAGACCCAACAGCTATAGACGAAGTCGTCTGTAGCCAAGACTTTCTTCACAGACGGGACTTCAACGTGGTCGAAGTCGAGGACAATGAATCCGCTGTGTTCTAGGATATCAGAATCAGACCGAGACAAAAACTCCCCACTGAAAAGCACAGCAGGGAGTTGAGTCTTTTTCTCCTTGTCGCCCGATCTAACCTGTTCAACTGTGGTACGAGATGCCCCCTCCTTGATTCGCTGTAGTGCTTGTGGCACTGTAATCTGGACGGGACTGCCTTTCTCGAATATTGTTCTGAAGATTGTGGCCTTCATCTCGAGCGATCATGAGCAGGATGAGGTACCCCGCCAGGTCGAGCAGGGTGTCCTCCGTAGCGTCGTTCAAGCCAGCATTCTTAATGCGCTTCAGCTTGTCGTCGATACGCTGTCGTATCCCATACTCGGCACTGGCGGAAGAAAAGATATTCAGAGGGGACAGCGCACTGTCACCATAAGCATCATTCTTTTCCAGCAGCAGCTCGCGAACCCTGTTCGTGGCCGCCACTATCTGGTCCCTTCTTGTCATTCTTTGGTTGATTTTCTCTACCCAACACGGTGACGTCGAGAACCTCTGTAATGTTGACAGGCTTCTCTTTGCGTCGTCCCTTCCCGTACAACTCTTGACGCAGACGCTGCATGGTCTTGTCGTCGTGGAGCATGATGTTTATCGGGTCCAGGTGGCGGGTAATCACCCACGTCTCAGTCGTCACCTCGCGCTTGTTACGCTTGTACGTAACGCGCACGGTCAGGTAGTAAATCGGACCTTTAGAACGGTAGGTCACTGCTTACGTCAGTAGACTCCTTCTTAGCGCGGGCTTCTTTTGCACCCTCGCTGTTCGGATCGTACACGCGGCAACAAGCCTTACCCGCCTTGCTCATGAACAAAGTGACGTAGGCGTTGCCCCCGCCCCTCTCGCTCTTCACGGTCAGGTATTTGTCGAGCATCTCTTGGAGCTCGTGGTCCTTGAGCTTCACTCTCCAGCTCATGAGTTGTCCATCGTCATTGTAGACGGGGTCGTCGGTCCAACCGACAAGCACACTATCGGGCTTTCTTTCAGTCATTACTGTGTGTGTTATAGGATATGTATCAGGACGAATGTAAGCAGAGCAAGCAGATACAACAAGTCAGACCTCAAATTGTGCAAATCCATTTTTTTCACTGTCGTCTTGGGACATCCACTCCTGAATGTTGGAGAGGGCCTCATTGAACTTCATCTCACCAGAGAATAGCGTCTTGTCGCTGCACTTGACCAGACCAGGGTAGTACGGGTCGGTCTTCTCTTGCACTAGCCAATAGAACTCAGGCTTGCCTGTCACCAGCGTATAGATGTACGCTTGGATGTCATAGCAGAACGAGTTTACATCGTATCGGAACTTGTCCATCGCCCTTGTCGACTTGCTGTCACAGACAAAGTCGGGGTGCAGGTAGTCGATGAAACCCTTGAGGGGGACACCGTCGATGTCTTCGTTGAATTCAACTTGAGCCTGGCCCCCAGTCAATACCTCATCAGTCAACCCCTCGTCATGCAGGCGAGCGATCATGTCCTCGGCTTTCTGCCAGTCATCGCTACTGACCACGACTCGCCCCGACTCGGCGGCAGTTTCTTGGAAGGTTTTGACCCTTTCCTTGTACTCCTTTGTGAGCTTAACGTTCTTGGCAGTGATCCCCTTACAGAGCTCGTCCTCATCGAGAACGATGTACTGGTTCGGGGCCTCAGTGGGGGTAAGCAACAGGCAATCGTACAGGGAGCCGAAGCGCAATGCCTCGGACTCCTTGAACAACTCACCACGCATGTATCTCTCGAACTGCCGCATATCCCCGAGGGCATACTTCAGTGAGGAGTAAGACAGGTGCGGCTTACCGTACCTTTCTTGTAGTTGGTCTCGCATACTCATTTTTCTGCGCTTATGAAGTGGCCGTAGTTCTCCTCAAGGTCTGCACGCATGGCTTCTAAATATTCCGTGAGTTCCGAGAAACATCGGTATTCAGCAATCATAACGGCCTGGTCCAGAACCAGTGCCAAAGTCTGAACGATTTCTGGATCGAATACGTTTTCAA
>CEOE01057508.1_pt1 | contig 29275 bp, 25 predicted proteins | sample 530211 | NCBI WGS metagenome assembly CEOE01 (sample SAMEA2619779, study PRJEB7988) | marine metagenome | isolation source: saline water (ENVO:00002010), including
TAGTGGATTGGATAGGTCGTTTATATATTTTCAATTTTGATGGTTATGCTGAAGTTAATTTCCAAAATTGCACTGTATGCCTTTTTGTCCCTTATAATACTTGAGATATTGGTCAGGGCATTTCATCTCTACAATGATAGACCTGAAAGGTTTGTGGATGAAGATAGTTTAAACAAATGGGTACCCGGTCAAGAGGGTTATTCTGTTTATGGAAATCGAAGACAGGTCTTTACAAAATATCATATAAATTCAGCTGGATATAATTCTTACCGTGAATTTATACCCTCTAAAGACAGTATAGAGGTTGCACTGATTGGAGATTCCTTTATTGAAGGGTTTCATCAGAATTATGATAATTCCATTGGCAAAAAAATAGAGAGAGATTTAGACCACAAAGTACAGGTATATGAATATGGGCATTCTGCCAATGACCTAGCTGACCAACTATATACAATTTATAGTCATCCTGACGAGTTCCGTTTAATAGATTATTATGTGATATCCATCAGATATGAGGATGACCTGACCCGTGGAGAATACAAACCTATCAATAGAGTTCCGGGCTATGCCTACCTGAAGTATAGTAAGTTGTTGGTATATGCACAGGATATTGGATTGATTGATCCTGTTAAAAAGTTGGCCGCAAAGATTTTGGGTTTTAGAAAGAGAAACTCAAAAAAAATAGAAACAGCCAAAAAAGAAATTGATTTGGACAATCTTTATCTGAATAACTTTAAAAACTTGGTCGAGGACTATAATTTAGATAAAAGTAAATCGACTTTTCTTTTAGATGGTAGCATAACAAATCAGAAATTTTTGGACTATCTTAAAGCTGAAAATATTGATTTTATTGATTATTCTAAGGTTTTTTACAATGATAATGTGCCCAAAACATTGATTTTTGATCAGCATTGGAATGATAAGGGAAGAAGCTTGATAGCCGGCATGATTGCAGATTATGTTCGGAAGAAAGAAGAAAACAAAAGGTTGAATAACTGAACCGAGTATTATGAAAATTATATTGCTTACATCAACATCTTTAAAAAGTCAAATTGTATATACATATTTAAAAGGTAAATATGATGTTTCTGGTGTAGTGGTGGATAATTCAAATAAGATTTTAAAAATTCGTAGACGACGAATTAAACGCCGCATAAAGAAGATGGGGGTTTTTACTGTTTGCCAACAGTTTTTATTTTGTCAAATGGTGATTCCATTGCTCATTCGCATTGGTCAGCGTAGGGTAAATGAAATTATAGGTGATCACAAAATTGAGAATCCATTGAACCATGACGATATGATTGAGGTAGAAAATATCAATGATGAAGAAACACTCGACTACCTAAAACAAAAAAAACCAGATTTGGTTATTGTAAAGGGAACTTCAATCCTATCGTCCAGGACATTAGCACAAATTGGATGCCCAATAATTAACTTCCATATTGGAATAACCCCTCGCTATAGAGGTTTGCACGGTGGGTATTGGGCCTTGTATAAAAAGGACAAGAAAAATTTTGGGTCAACCATTCATTTTGTGGACAAGGGAATAGATACCGGTGATGTCATTGTACAGAAAAGAATAGGTGTAATGAAAGCTGATAATTTTTACACCTATCAAATTTTACAAACAAAGGAATGTTTAGATTGTTTTGATTATGCTATAGAAAAAATTGCAAAGGGATTTACTAAAATTGAGGCAAAAAGTCAAAATCGGAAAAATGAGGTTTCAAGGTTCTATTCGCATCCGACTTTGCTCCAATATTTGTACGGTAGACTATTTTTAGGAGTTAAATAAACAGAATCTTTCAAATCTCAAAATGTAATAGTAAATTAAAACTGAACATGTATCGGAAATTTATCAAAAGGATAATTGATTTGTTAGCATCTATAATAGGGCTGATTCTTATTTCACCTGTATATCTGATTATCTCATTGCTTTTAGCTATTACTATGAATGGTAAAGTTTTGTTTACTCAATCCCGTGTAGGAAAGTCCAATAAAATCTTTAGGGTGTTCAAATTTAAAAGCATGAACGATAAGAGGGATGCAAAGGGTGAATTGTTGTCCAATGAGGAACGATTGACTCCATTGGGAAGGTTTATACGATCCACATCTTTGGATGAATTGCCCCAACTGATCAATGTATTGAAAGGGGACATGAGTTTTATTGGACCTAGGCCACTTCATGTAAGATACCTTGATTATTACACTAAAGAAGAGATACAACGACATACGGTTAGACCAGGAATTACAGGTCTTGCCCAAGTCTCTGGAAGAAATAATTTGAATTGGGATGAAAGGCTCAAAATGGATGTTGAGTATGTGACAAATATTTCTTTATTAAAAGACATGAAAATTTTATTTTTAACTGTACAAAAGATATTCAAAACTTCAGAGATTAAATCTGAAGGCATAGAAGCTTTGGACGAATACAGGGATAGGTTAAGGTTAGAAAAGGAATCAGTATGATATATGGTGTTTTTGACGATAAAAAGTGGGATTCTATCCTATTAAAAATTGGGAACTACGATTTTTATCATACATTTAGATACCACTTTTATAATCGTAAAAGTGATGAGTCCCCCATTTTAATTGTTTATGAGAACAATGGAACATTAATTGCCCTACCTTTTTTAAAAAGGAGCATTAATGACGAATATTTTGATTTAACATCTGTGCATGGAAAGGTAGGACCGATAAGCAATGTCTTGGATTACCCTTTCGATAATTCATATTTCAAAGAAGAATTTGAAAAATACTTGTTCAATCAAAATATTGTTTCTGTTTTTTCTAAGTTAAACCCATTTATTAGAGGACAAGAAGAAATATTGTCTGGATTGGGAGAAATTATTTGTACTGGGGAGAATATGTATTTTGACCAAACCCAAAGTGAGGAGGAGCAAGTAGCACAGTATAGTAAGAGTACTAGAAAAAAGATTCGGAAGTTGCTGGAATATGCAATAGTAAGGGAATGTGAAAGCATCGAAGAAATTGATTTTTTCATAAATCAGCACTATGAAAATATGGAAAGGATTGGAGGATCTGAAGAGTATTTCTTTTCCAAGGAGTATTTAAAAAGTTTAATGGACTATAAAATGGTCGATGCCAAAATTCTTTTCGCTGTTAATAGAGAGAGCAATGAAATAATGGCAGGAAAGCTGAGTGTTATAACTAGGCAGATTGTTGAAAGTGAAATAGGTTGGACTGTAGACAAATATAGAGATAATAGCCCCATGGCCATTTTATGGGACGAAGCCCGGAAAATGTTCAAAAAAGAGGATATTTTGGCCATTAACATGGGAGGGGGCCCCGGAGGAAGAAATGGAGGTGTGATGCTAGGAAAAAGAAGATTTACCAAAAACTATATAGATTTCCATATTTGGAAATATATAGTGAATTCGGAAAAGTATAATGAATTTTGTTCTGAGGAACAATTCAGGTCAGATGTGGATTTTTTCCCAAAATACAGAGCATAAAATTAAAAGTTTAAGACTTTGAACATATTATTCACTTGTGCAGGTAGAAGAAACTATCTAATAAATTACTTTAAGGAAGCACTAAAGGAAAAGGGCAAGGTGGTTGCTGTGGACAGTAATTTATTGGCACCGGCACTTGTTGATGCAGACTTGGGCGTAAAGGTGCCTAGTATTTATGATGAAAACTATATCGCTGCACTTGAAAAAGTCATTAAGAATTATGATATAAATGCTGTTATTTCCCTCAATGATCTGGAACTCCCTATTTTGGCGGCAAATCAAAGTAGACTTAATTCCGAAACTTGTAAAATCATTGTTTCCAAAGACACGATTATTGATATTGGTTTTGATAAATGGAAAACGCATCAATTTATTGAAAGCGTTGGATTAAATTCCCCAATGACTTTTATCGATTTTGAGAAGGCCAAGAATGCAATAACAAAAAGGGAACTCAACTTCCCTATAGTTCTTAAACCGAGATGGGGGAGTGCTTCCATTGGAATTGATTTTCCGGAGAATTGGGAAGAGATGGAATTGAGTTACCAACTTTTAAAAATTAGATTGCAACGTACCATTTTAAAACAGGTGAGTCAACAGGCATGGGAGGAGTCCATTATAATCCAAGAAAAGGTGGACGCCCAAGAGTACGGAATGGATATCTTGAACGATTTTGAAGGAAACTATTTTGGAACTTATGCACGAGAGAAAATAGGTATGCGGGCAGGTGAAACCGATAGGGCTAAATCAGTAGTGGATGAAAACTTGTCAAGAGTAGGTAAAATAATCGGGGAAAACCTGAGGCATGTTGGTAATTTGGATTGTGACGTTTTTTACGCAAACGGTAAAGTTCATGTACTTGAGTTAAATCCTAGATTTGGTGGGGGATATCCTTTTTCACATGAAACCGGAATAAATATAGCCCAAATATATATTGCTTGGTTACAGGGAATCAAAGATGTTGATTGCTATGATAATTATATGGCCGGTAAGATTTTTTCGAAGTGTGATAGGCTAATGGAAATACATTTAAAAGAGATTCCAGTAAAAACAGTGAAATTAGAAAGTCAAAATTAGTTAGATCTGATAACCGATTTTCTTTAAAAAGAGCATTTTAATTTCGGAGTTGTTGTGCTCTATATTTATCAAATGGAAGCATTGGGCCTTGCATAATATGGACATCCGATCCTTTGATCACCTTTTTGACTGTTGAGATTAATATTTTAAGGTCCATATTAAAAGAAATGCTCTTCACATATTCCACATCTTTTTCTAATTTTTCATCCCAAGAGATAGCATTTCTTCCAGATACTTGGGCCAGTCCCGTAATACCTGGTCTAACAGTGTGTCTAAGACTTTCTCTGTTAGTATAGTATGGAAGGTAGTGCACTCTTAAAGGTCTAGGGCCGATTAGGCTCATGTCACCCTTTATTACATTGATCAATTGTGGGATTTCATCCAAAGAGAAGGTTCTCATGAATTTTCCAAACTTTGTAACTCTTTCACTATCGGGTAGTAAATTTCCATCAATGTCTCTTGCATCCGACATGGTTTTGAACTTCATAATTTTAAACACTTTTTCATTTTTGCCAGGTCTTTCTTGAAAAAAAATAGGGGATCCTTTTGTAATTACAGACATAATTAAAAATAATAGTGAGAACAATGGAAGCAAGAAAACAAATCCTAACACGGAGATAACAAAATCGAATAATCGTTTAAAAAAGAAGGTATACACTTAAAATATTTAAATAGTGAGACAACTAAAAGTTCCCTGTTAAAACGATGTGCTTAAATTTGACACCCGGGTTTACTCGGGTACTGTTAGGGAGTTGTATTATGGTCTATTACAGATTTTATTACTCTTCCAGGGTTGCCTACAACAACAGAATGGTCGGGAACATCCTTAATAATCACAGCTCCAGCACCAATAATTGACCATTTTCCAATTTTAACTCCTTGAATTACAGAAGCTCCCAAACCAATATGTACACCTTCTTCTATGTGCACAAATCCCGCCACTGCACTATTTGGAGCAATATGTACATAATCCCCGATTTTGACATCATGTCCTATTATGGCTCCTGCATTTACTATACAGTGTTTTCCAATTTCAGTCATAGCTTTTATGGATGATTGGGGCATTACCACCGTACCTTTTCCCAATTTACTGAATTTGGACACTGTACTTGAAGGGTGAACCAATGTGGGGTAGCTTACTTTGAGTTTAGTTGAAATTTCCTTTCTCACTTCATTATTACCAATGGCAATATGAAAGTCTTGGTTTGGAGATAGGTTATGAGTGTTGAGTCTGCTGATTTCATACCCCATAACATCACCTTTTTGATTATCATCAAAAATTCCCTCGATTGTCAATCCGAATTCTGAAACTATAAGATCTATTATAGCTTTTCCATGTCCTCCAGCACCAAATATGTACATAAATTAAGTTTTAATTCTATTTATACTTTGAAAAAAAGTATATGGTAATAACAATTGTTAAAAATACGAGTCTAAGCTAATATTTGGTTTATATGGTGGGTCAAATTTTTATTAATAATTGTGACATCGAACTTGTTTTGAGCCAAATTTCTACTTTCCAACCCCATTTCTTTAATTTTCGAAGGATTTTCCAAGAAAAATCGTATTGCCGATTTAAGTTCCTCCTGATTATTGGGGTTGATTAAAACTCCATTTTTATTTTCTACAATTGTTTCTTTACACCCAGGTGTATCTGTAGTTATAATCGGTAACCCAACAGATAATGCTTCGAGAATAGATCTGGGCACCCCTTCCCTGTAATAGGTAGGGAGAACAAAAACGTCAGAATTATGTAGCAAATCTGGAATATTGTTAACCCTTCCATGGTAAACTATAGTTCCGTTCCGGTTAAGTTCGTTTAGGTCCTCTATTTGAATGGAAGACGGGGATTTGTCCGGGGCTCCAACCACATGAAATTCAGCTTGCTCAAATTCTTTTTTGAGCTGCTTGGCTGCATTTATGAATAAATGAATCCCTTTTTCTTTAATAAGGCGTGCTACAAAAATGAACTTGATGTTTGAATCTTTCTTTTCGTTCACACGATAAGGATATCGATTAAGATTTACTCCAGAGCCATCAACTACTGTGGATTTTTGGTTGTCGCCTAATAATCTTAATTGCCTGAAGAGTGCTTGGTCATCTTTATTTTGGAAGATGACCATTTTATTTTTTTTAATGGATCTTTTGTACAGGAATTCAGCAACCTTTTGCAAAATTTTAGCTTTTGCTGAGACCCCCGTGAAGGTAAAACCTAGACCAGTTATTAATGAAATTACTGGAATGCCAAGTCTGTTGGCGGCCATAGAGGCATAAATTACTGGCTTAATGGTATACGGAAATACTAGGTCAATATCATGTTTCGACATGATATTTTGCAATTGATTAATAGAGCGAATATCGCCCAATGGGCTTATACCTGCCCTATTTAGATCATATTGAAGTGGAGTTGCGCCAAATTCCCTAAGCTGTTCCGCAATAGGCTCAGTTAAGTCCGGAGATGCTGTGAATACCTTATAACCTTTATTTATTAAATCCTTGATAAAATCTCCTCTAAAACCAATTAAAGAACGATCTAATGAACAGACAACAAGTATATTTTTTTTATGCATAATCATGGTTTAATTATAATAGGTATAAGAAGTTTTAAAAAGAATATCTTCTAACGGTATAATGTTATTTGGACTTAAAAAAATACTTAGTATAGTATAAAACAATTGAAACTTTTTACCTGTGTTTTGGTTAACGTAGATAACATTAAAATGTTTCATGCTCGGTTAAGGATTTTTTATTCATTCCACAATAGGAGCTAATTTTGTTCAAAAAGCAGAAAACTAAAAGGACCCATTTTTTAATGGATCCTTTTTAGATAATATAATATTTGTGAATTTATGGGGTATGCTATAGAGGACTATTGATTATAAAACTCCTCTATATTAGTATAACCGTCCCCATCATAATCGTCATTGTAGCTTTGTTGTAAATCTCCAAACTCTCTGATTTCCCAAGCATCGGCCATACCATCCATATCACTGTCATAGGATGATATATCTCTTTGATTAGAAGGTATGGAAGGTAAATTCCAATCATTTTTGTTGCCAGTCCTTTTCATTACATTGTTCTTGATATCATCGATTCCATCAGCATCAAGCGGATCCATGTAATACCTTATATATCCCTCATCATCCATATAATGACAAGCTCCAACATCACCTTGGTTAATTAGGCTTTCGTAAGCGTCATAAGCGGACAGGCCTGTGAAAGAATTTGGAATACCATCATGTGCTGACTCAACTAATAAATCCAAGTCGATAGGGGTGTCGTTGCTAATACCACCTAATCGATACGTCCATATAGATGAATTACTATTCTTTCCGGATTCGGTGCCATCCAAGATAAATCCATTAATATTCTCATAAACATTTCCTTGTGAAAAGAGTCTTAGTTTAGTATAAGGTGAACCTTTAGAATTATATTTACCATCTGATCTTTGAAATTCATTCGTTTCTCTGGAGGATGTTGGGATTTTGTAATAATTGTCTGTCCAATTTATATATGCATCATCGGACCATTGTATAACTCCAAATTTAGTACCGGATGTTTGAATCACATTGTTTTTAACTTCGACATATCCACCTGTTCCACCAATATTCGGGGTTCTGTTTTTTCCTCTCATAAAAACATTAAGGATACATGAAATTTGGTCACGTTGATAAAAGTTATCAGGATTTTGCATGGACATTTGCATATAGGTATGAGAATTTGAAACAATACTGCGTTGTACTGTGTGTCCCATTTGGCTTACATTTTGATTGGTGCCTATTAAAATTGCCTTGTCACCACCCCAAGAAGCTGTTACGTGGTCCAGAATAATGTTATTACCTCCATTAACTTTAAAACCATAAGTACTTTGATCATCTGAAATTTCCCCAGAAGAGTCGTATGACCTAGTAGAGCCATTTCTGGACCTGATATATCTCATTATAATATTGTTGACACCATTGAACTGAATATTATCCCCATGAACAGTGATACCTCCTCTTGGTGATGATTGTCCAAATACTGTAATATTATCCCTAGAAATGGATAAGTCCGTTCCTGAAATGTCTATATTTCCAGAAACAGTGAAAATTATATATCTAGGGCCAATATCTTGAGATAATGCAGCCCTCAAACCACCAGAATAAGTGTTTGAATTCGCATCATATTCTAATGGAGCCCTTGAATCTAAAGTATTGACCATTACCAATACTCCTCCTCGGCCACCTGTGGCGTTTGAACCACCTCCATAAGCTCCTGGAAAAGCTTTTAATGCATTGTTATCAAAACCAGGGTTTGTGGTTCCCTGGGAGTCATTATTTTCAGGATTGTCTGTTTGGACGGAATCAATATCTGCAATTTGCTCTTCAATATCTTCGTTAACGGCTTCAACAAAAAGATCGTTGTCTTTAGAGCAAGAATAATTCGCACAGAGGAAAATACTTAATAAAGGGATAAATAATTGGGGCATAGTCTTTTTCATGGGGTATGCGATTTGGATTATAAAATTATTTAATTATTTCAACCAACCGTTAAAAGGTGTCTTTTTTTCGATGAAATGCACAAAATCTTCATTTCTATTCTTCTTAAGCTCATTTCAACAGCCAATACATTCTATTTTAAAATCCTAACTACGCATATGAACGATTAAATGGATCAGTTTGTCGGTAAAATTTAACATATTCGAGGATATAATCGATGAAATACATTTTTTTTTAACAACCAGACTAAGTTGTCTACCTTTTTGATGATTCTAATAACATCATTTTCATTGATTTAAGACAGTTGATTTTAGAGTGTTCTTTTTTTTATGTCTTGTTAAGGAATCCAATCAAAGTTTAATTGAAAAATATTTAGTCCGTTAACTTGTACCGTTGTTCGATTTTTTTTTTCAAATAGGTATTGGATTCCCTTCTTTGTATTAAAATTAATACTACTATAATTGGAGTAAACTATATTTGTCCTGATTCAAATAAATTTGAGTTTTCAAGCTTCCAAAGGAATAATTTAGTAAAACAAATAAGGAAATATGACTGATTTTAAAATTGCAATAATTGGATTAGGCTATGTAGGATTACCATTGGCTAGACTATTTGCAACTAAATACAATGTTGTCGGATTTGATATTAATGAAGAAAGAGTTTCAGAATTAAATCAAGGAGTTGACAATACCTTGGAAGTGTCGCAAGATTCTTTATCGGAGGTTTTGGTCTCCAATAGGGATGAGAAGGGGTTGTTTTGTTCATCTAACATTTCTGATCTTAAAAACTGTAATTTTTACATAGTAACTGTACCTACACCTGTAGATAATACTAACAGACCCATATTGACACCTTTATATAAAGCGAGTGAATCAGTTGGTTCGGTGTTGAAACCTGGAGATATTGTTGTTTATGAATCGACAGTGTATCCTGGTGCAACCGAGGAAGAGTGTATACCAAAATTGGAAGATTTAAGTGGGTTGGTTTTTAACAAAGACTTTTTTGTCGGCTACTCACCAGAAAGAATTAATCCTGGAGATAAGGAGCATACCGTAGAAAAAATACTCAAAGTTACATCAGGTTCTACGCCGGAGACTGGACAACTCATCAATAAATTGTATTCCTCTGTTATTACTGGCGGGACTTATCTAGCACCTTCAATAAAAGTTGCCGAAGCAGCCAAGGTTATCGAAAATTCCCAAAGAGATATCAATATTGCGTTTGTAAACGAACTTGCGAAAATCTTCAACCTTATGGGAATAGACACCAACGAAGTGCTATCTGCTGCTGGAACAAAATGGAATTTTCTACCATTCAAGCCAGGTTTGGTAGGTGGTCATTGTATAGGAGTAGACCCTTATTACTTAGCACAAAAAGCACAAGCATTTGGTTATCATCCAGAAATTCTTTTGGCTGGCCGTAGGTTAAATGATGGAATGGGTAAATATGTTGCAGGAGAAATTGTTAAGCTAATGATTAACAAGGACTTAAGAGTAAAGGGTTCTTCAATATTAGTATTGGGAATTACCTTTAAGGAAAACTGCCCTGATATAAGAAACACAAAAGCTATTGATGTCATCGAAGGACTCGTAGATTATGGGATTGATATAACACTTTATGATCCATGGGCAAACCCAGAAGAGGTTGAAAACGAGTATGGCTTGACCTGTTTAAATAAAGAACCTGAACAGGTATATGATTCAGTTGTTCTGGTGGTTGCGCACAAAGAGTTTTATAACCTTGATATTCAATCTAAGTTAAAGCCCAATGGAATTATTTACGATGTAAAAGGCGTTTTGAAGGATAAGGTTGATGGTAGGTTATAATTCTTAGTTATGATTACATCCAAGAAATTATATCGTGAATATTTGATGGCAGACAAAAGAGCCTTGAATATCGGTAATCAAAAATTATTTTGGTTAAAACAATTGATAGCTCCAAATTATATCTGGCAGTTCCAAAAAAGGCTAAGAAAATTGGAGTATTATAAAAATTGTAGAAATGACTTTTTGGGAAAAGTGGTGTATGGTTTAATCAGATTGCGCCATCGGAAACTTGCTTTGAAACTCGGATTCTCTATACCCGAAAACGTATTTGGTCCAGGGCTGTCAATTGCCCATTACGGTACTATCGTAGTTAATTCAAAAGCAAGGATTGGTAAAAACTGCAGGATTCATGTATGTACAAATATTGGAGCCTCAGGAGGTAGCTTTAAAGCTCCAAATATTGGGGACAATGTATATATAGCCCCTGGTTCTAAAATTTTTGGAGATATTCAAATAGCTAATAATATTGCAATTGCCGCAAATTCCTCAGTTGGCAAGTCATTTGTTGAGGAAAATATTTTAATTGCTGGTTCCCCTGCAAAGAAAATCAAGGAAATTGATATCAAGAAGTTAATTCCCCATGCTGACTGAATGTTATTTTCATCTTCTCTTTATCTGGTATAATTTCTGCATATCCGATTATCATAATAATCATTAAAAATGGATAATCAGCATAAAGAATGAAGTTGTTATGAAAGCTCGTGTGAATCAAATATCCTATTAGAGCTAGCAAAAAAAGGTATTTGTAATCCTTTGGTAAAGTCTTAATCCTCCTTAATAAGAATATTATAAAAAAGGCAAAAAGAATATAGCCAAAAAAGGTGTATTGGAAACCAACATTAATTAATCCATTGTGTGATGTCAGGAATAAAAGTGAAGAGTCTCCAGACACTTCGAACATCTCTCTTCTTGCTTTGTCATAATCTGACTCAGTAACTCCGAAAGGATTTTGCAACACCGCAATAATGCCTGTCGCCCAAAGTAATGGTCTATTATCCGATCCACCACCTGTACTTTCTGTACTCACGACCCTAGAATCAATAGACGTTAAAGTACTTGACCCCAAGGCGAGTAATAAGATGCCAAAAAATCCAGCAACAATTAAGTTGAACTTGTACCTGACGGTCTTGTTTTTTATTATTAAAATATAACCCATGGATATGACAAAGAGGCCTAATATCAGTGATCTGGTTTGTGATAGGAACGCTGTTAATATTAATAACCCAAGAATCATCAGATAGAACTTTTTCTGTGTTTTCATGAACAGAAAGAGATTTAAAATAAAACTGCTTATGGCAAAGTAAGAGTATGTGATAGCGAATGCAAAAGGCCCAGATAATCTGAATCTATTTGCCAATCCATATTCGATATAAGCTTCTTCATTGCTAAGGTCCGCAGCTCCGATATCTGCATCATTGGATGTTAAAAGAACTTTTTTAATCTCCTGTATTTCGGAAGCCAATGGGGATAAAGGGTGGTGTAGAATTGCAAAAAGGAGAATTCCTAAATGAACCCACGATATAATTCTGAGAAATTTTGTTCCCTTTTTAAAAACAAGGACAAATAAAAAGGAAAAGACTATAAAAGTTACTCCTTTGAAAATTTCCTTAACTACATCTATCGGTTGAATTTCCCCAACTGATATAAAATAAAGATTCATTAAAAATTTCAGAAATATAAAACCTAAAAGAAATTGACAGAAGCGTTTAAAAAATAGATTGGTTTGAAACTCTTTTAGGAAGTTTCGAAAAAACATTATAAATATGAAGATTTCAAGGAGACGATCGATACTTAAGAATCCTATTCTTTTAGAAATAAATACGTTATCAACGGCAAGAAGAACCGCAATAATATAAAAAATCCAATTTTTCATTCGTTTTTTAAATTAATTTTAAATAACCGCTCAAATTTGATTTGTACTTTTTTCAAAACCTTTATAATTGGCTTTGGTAGATTACTTGTTACCTGGTTGTACATAGCAATATTGCCGTCTACAAAAACAACACTTTTTTTCCGGAATAAAATAAGAAGAAATACGGGTACCAATGCTAAAGTTATAATTAGTAACATCCATATAGAAAGTTTAAAATATATGGACAGGCCCCATATTACTATTATAAAAGGGAGACTAACCAATAAAAAATCCTTAAACAGAGCATAATTGGTTTTACTTCCCATATTAAGAAGTTTATTCATGTAAAAGTAAACGGTGATAAAAAATAGAAGGGAAGATAGTAATACACCAATAGCTAAACCAGGTAGGGAGAATAATTTTACACCTAATATGCTAAAGATAGCGGTACTGATAAAGAATATAATTTCGAACACCAAAGCTTTATAAACCAATCCCAGTGATTTAAGAAAGGATCTATTGATTCTATACCCAAACCTGAAGGGTAAGCTCAAGATTAAAATTTGAAGAATTAAAATGGCTTCTTCCCATCCAGGGCCCAATACTGTTTTGATTATTAGTTCAGCATTCAATGCAATCATGATACCTAATGGCATTAAGAATAGAAGACAGATTGAAATACTAAAGAAATAGAAATCTCTGAGTTTATCTTTATTACTTTTCCTTTTTGCAAGAATAGGAAACATAATTGAGTCGTAAACCCCACCAAATATACCGGCTGGAATTGCATAAAGCTGGTATGCCTTTGAATAAATACCTAATGCTTGAGCACCGATAAATTTACTTACCACTAGGTTGTCGATGGTATCGGAAAAATAACCTAAAGCGGTATTGAAAGTAAATCCACTTCCAAAAAACAGCAGTTCATTTACTTCATTCTTTTCCCATTTAAAGGTGAATTTAGGAAAATAATAGAACCACCCATAGATGGATGATACGATTAACATGGCCAACTGCCCATAAAGTAAGGACCAATAGCCATAGTTTAATAAAGCAAAAATTATTGAGATTAATGCATAGCCAAAAATAAAAGAGCTTAGACTGATTTTTTCGGAAACATCAAATCTCAAATCTCTATTAAGCAGTGCAATACTTATACTGTTCAACGATTTCAAGGGAAAAAGAAATGCAAAGAAATGTAGCCCACTAATAATTTCTTTCATATTAAAGAATTGAGCTATGAAGGGTGTCACGAAATAGAATATTACCCCCAAAACCAAACCAAATAAAAGGGAAAGAGTGTATCCTGTTTTAATCTGATGATTCGAAATATTGTCCAATTGAATCAAAGCTCCCCCAATTCCCATCCTTGAAAAAAGGTCTGTAAACCCAACTAATATCATAATGAAAGCAACATACCCGAAATCCTCTGGCGAAAGTAATCTGGCCAAAACAGCCAGCATAAGAAATTGAGCCAAAATTTTCATTAAAGAACCAGAAGTTCTCCAAACAGCTCCCTTTATACCTTTCTTTGTAAGGGAATTATTTTTCATTGAATTGGAGTATTATACTTTTTTTTAGTTTCACACGTTTAAAATTATGATGTATTTTGTCCTTTTTTAACAAAAGTAAGGTAAAATGAAAAAGATATATATCTATCTTAAAACGATTATACAAAAGATAAAGTATTCAGGACCTGAATATGCCAGAAGTTTGGGTGTTCAAGTTGGGGCCGACTGTAGAATTCTTACAACAAACTTTGGTTCTGAACCTTGGTTGATCAGGATTGGCAATAAAGTAACCATTACTTCAGGGGTTAAGTTGTTGACACATGATGGGGCCGCTTGGCTTGTGGAAGATGAAAAAGGGAGAAGAGAGCATTTTGCAAGGGTAGAGATTGGAAATAATGTTTTTATTGGAGTAAATTCTATTATAATGCCAGGAGTAAAAATTGAAGACTACGTTATAGTTGCCGCTGGCAGTGTTGTAACAAAATCTGTCCCATCAGGGTCAATTGTTGGGGGGAATCCAGCAAAAATTATAGGTAGTTTTGAAAACTACAAACAAAAGGCGCTGGATACTTTCGTGTCAAAGTCTGAAATGGATTTTAGCTTGCACTTCAAAGAAAGAATAGATCAGGTTCTCGATAAGAATATCAAGAAATACCTTAACTAATTTTAAGCAACGGATTTGAAAAAACTTTATTTTGTACTACCCTCTTTGAGGGCTGGTGGAGCTGAACGTGTAATTAGTTATTTAGCATCCAACCTTAACAAGTCAGAATTTGATGTTACTTTGATTATAGTAGGTAAAGAGAAGGATGCTGCTTATAATGTTAAGGATATACCGGTTTTTTTTTTAAATAAAGACCGGGTATTGGAAGGAGCTTTCCCATTGCTCAAAATTATAGCAAGGTCACGACCGGATATTGTAATGTCTTCAATTGGGCACCTAAATGTTCTTTTAGGTTGTTTTTCCATTTTATTTCCAAAAACAAAATTTGTAGGAAGAGAGGCAAGTGTTATTAGTGTTTTTAACAAATATTCGAATAAAAAAAGCCTATTCAATAAAAAGAGTTTATATAGGTTTGGTTACAAAAGAATGGACATCATAGTTTGTCAATCAAGAGATATGTTTCTGGATTTTAAAAAAACCTATGGTATGTCTGATGATCAAATGGTAGTGATACCAAATCCAGCACCGGATAACATGAAGCTCTCAATAGCTAAAAATGATTTTCCTTCACCACTTCGGTTGATAACCATAGGAAGATTGAGCCCTGAGAAGGGGCATTTAAGAATTTTGGAATCTCTTGCCAAAGTGGAGTTCGATTTTGAGTATACTATAATTGGTAGCGGAGCAGAGGAGGAGAGAATTAAAAATAAAATCAATGAGTTAAACCTTACGGGCCAAATAAATTTTATTTCGTTTACAAATAAAATAAATGAAGAGCTTATAGAACACGATTATTTTCTACAAGGCTCCTACGTTGAAGGATTTCCCAATGCATTAATTGAGAGTTGTGTTTCTGGTACACCAGTATTAGCATTTAATGCCCCAGGGGGCACGAAAGAAATAATTGAGAATGGCGTAAATGGATTTATAGTTGAGAATGAAAATGATTTTGTGGCTCAACTTAACAGAATGGTCAATTTAAAGTGGGATCCAGAAGTAATCCGGGAAAGCGTTTATAAAAAGTTTAAGTCAAAAATCGTATTAGATAAATATGAACATATGTTCAAACAATTAGTAAGGGAAAAATGAAAGAAAAAACAATTGTACATTTAATAACCGGTCTAGGAGGTGGTGGAGCGGAACAAATGGTTTTAAAATTAGGTTTAGAAGCCAAAAAACTAAAGATAAAAACCATTGTTGTTGCCATAAGTAGTATTAATACAATTGAAGATAAATTCAAGGAGAGTGAACTGGAGTATCATTTTTTAGATATAGACTCCCTTCCAAATATTTTCAAAGGACTTAAAAAACTTAAACTGATATTAAAAGGTGAACAGGAGCCTATTCTGCATTGTCATATGTTCCACGCCTTGATTATTGGAGTACTGTTTAAAATATTTTCTAGAAGTTTGCCTATCGTATTTACATTGCACAATAATACTGTAAGCCAGTTTTATCGGGCGATATTGCTTTGGTTGTCAAAACCATTTCGAGCTAAAGACATACTTTTTTCAAAGAGTGGTGCACAATGGTTTTTAAAACGTAAAAGTGTTATTATACCCAATGGTTTGGATATTTCCAATTTTGAGGTATCAAAACAAAATAGATTAGAACAAAATTCTAAAACCTCTATTTTTCACTTTCTTTTTTTGGGTAGTCTTACGAATCAAAAGAATCCATGTATTCTACCGGAATTGGCATCTTATCTTGATGCAAATGTTCAAAATGACTATATTATCGATGTAGTAGGGCAGGGTCCTTTAATGGATGAATTACGAGAAAAAATTAAGTCAAATGGACATGAAAGTAAGATAAAGTTACATGGGTTTTCGAATAAGGTCACTACATTTTTAAAGAATTCTCATTGTCTTATTATGCCTTCCTATTGGGAGGGTATGCCAGTTGTTATATTAGAGGCTGGTGCTGCTAGGCTTCCTATTATTTCTACTCCTGTTGGATCAATCCCCGATATAGTTTCAATAGAAAATGGCTATATAACTGAATTGAAAGATTTTCCTCAGACCATGAAAATGGTTATTGAAAACTATGATGACGCAATTATTAAAGCTGATAACTTTTATCAGCATGTTGAGAATAATTATTCAATCAAGGAGATTTTTAAAATGCATTTAGATTTATATAGATCCGTTTAAGGAAGTCTCATCGTAGAATTTACTTCCTCCTTTTAATCAAGGCATCAATTACAGTAAGTTTGCCAGAGTGGTTAAGTGTATGTGTTGATTGAATGTCTTTACTCCAGTTGGGATATATGGACTGTAAATTCACTTCCTGATAGTTTTCTTTGGTTAGGGTTTTAATTAATTGAAGTTGCATTCCATGTCCGTAATGCTTTGCACAGTTCTGCGAAGGACGAATCAGATTTCCATTGTACTCAAAAATTTTACCAGCAGGTCTTGAATATCGTACATCGGATACTATTGGATTTTGCGTGTGAGCTGTCCATTTACTGGTTACTAGTGAATCAGCATAGTATAAAAATAATTCATTGGAAGTTGAAGCGCCTTCATTTTCTCTTACATTGCAAAAAAGCCAATAAACCCCATTATGTAATAAAATAGTAGAATCAACGGCAACAACATTCTCTAGTAAAACTTTTTCCAAATTCCACTTTAATGGAAATTCCTCACATTTATAGAGCTCTATTTGATTATTTTCGGCAGTCTCTGGAATCATCCATAAATCTCCTTTGTCCTCGATTATAAATGGATAGGATAAGTGATATTCTTTTTCTAGGACCAATTGAGGTTCACTGTAGTTGCCCTTCTCATCCAATTCTATTACCGAGATATTTCCACGTCCATTTTTATATATCAATTCCTCAAAAAATATATAATGCTTTGCGTTTCTTTCCAAAACAAAAGGATCCGCCCAAAATCTATCTTTTGGTGGATTTATTCGTTTAAACCTAAAGAAAGATTTGGACAACTGATTTTTTTTCTCAAAATTATACATCAAAACCCATTGGTTGAAAAAGAAGAGCCTCTGAATGTGGCCTTTCAAAATTCCTAAATAGATTCGGATTAGGGAAACTAGAGTTTCTTTGTTTTTAGGAGCAACAAATAGGCGATTATAATACATCATGGGAACATTGTTCTTATCCATGACCTCCCTCATAAATAAATCCCCTCCTTTTTTATGTAGGTTCTTTAGATTTCTGAGCATGAGAGAACTTGCGCTCCAGTAATAATTATTTTTGTTTCGGTTTATGCTTATCGATTCAGTAGATGCATATGTCTTATCCAAAGTGAGTCCGCCATCCAGGTCTTCAGTTAAAATTTGTAAAACGGCTCCAGTTGTGGGCCAGTTCTCGTAAACTTCCCAAACTCCTGGAGGCCCTCCACGGTTTACATCATTATCACCATGATGGTATGACCATACGCCGTACTTGGCACAATTCAGGATGTCTCCTCGCAATATTCTGAATCCGAACCTAATAAATACATCGATATTCTTCTCTTTAATTTGGTCTATATCATCAGGGTTGACTATGTCGCTAAACTTAGTTTCCTTCGGAGCAACTACAATTTCAGGAGAAGATAGTAACCCTCTTAAGTCATTGTTTTTAAATGCGTTAGGGGATGGTTTGAAAAGTTTCGACTCAAGTTTTCCATGCATTAAGTAGAGTAGGTTTTTCCGCACCTTCCATAATGTCTTTAGTTTGCCCTCCTTTTTATTATTGGATCCAACTTTTTTACGGACAACCAATACTATTTCAGAGTGATCGGACATCATGATTTTCTCAACCAATTTGTATTCCCATAAAGGGACGTTGTAATCATTTATCAACAATCCAACTCTTAGTTTCTGTCTGCCCATTGATTTGACTTGCTTAGGTTTGGAAAATTTTATCGTTTTAGGAATTCACTTTTCCTATTTGGTGATATTCAAACCCTAATGATTTCAATTTTTCGTCGTTATATTGGTTTCTACCATCAAATATCACTGGGTTCTTCAATTGTTTCTTTAGTTCGCCAAAATCTGGAGCTCTAAACTCTTTCCATTCAGTTAATAAAATCATTGCATCTGCATCCTCCAAAGCAGAATACTTTGCCTGAAAATAATTTACCTTGGGTATATCCTTTAAATAAAAATGCTTAGCCTCATCCATGGCTTTTGGATCATAAGCATTGACCATGGCCCCTCTTTTGGTAAGTTCTTTTATAATGTAAATAGCAGGAGCCTCCCGCATGTCGTCTGTACCTGGTTTAAAAGCCAGTCCCCAAACAGCAAATGTTTTACCTTTTAAATCCTCACCATATTTGGCAATTACTTTTTTAGCTATCACAAATTTTTGTTGGTCATTAACGTCCTCCACAGCCTTTATAAGTCTTGGGGAATAACCGTGCTCTTCAGCGGTTTTTTTGAGAGCTTTGACATCTTTAGGGAAGCAGGAACCCCCGTATCCACTACCAGGATAAATAAAACTATATCCAATTCGGCTATCTGAACCGATACCAATTCTAACCTTATTTACGTCTGCATCAACCAATTCGCAGATATTTGCGACCTCATTCATAAAAGAAATCTTTGTTGCCAACATAGCATTGGCTACATACTTTGTCATTTCAGCTGACCTTACATCCATTGTTATCAAGCGATCCATACTGCTCCTAAAAAAAGGGGAATAAAGCGAGCGCATAATTGTTGTAGCGGCTTCATCGTCAGAACCGATAACCACGCGGTCGGGCTTCATAAAATCGTTGATGGCATCACCTTCTTTAAGGAATTCAGGATTTGATACTACATGGAATTCTATCTTGGAATTCCTTTTTTTCAATTCACCACTTATTGTAGCCCTAACGTTGTCTGCCGTACCTACCGGAACAGTTGATTTATCTACAACAATCAATGGAGTTGTCATATATTTCCCAATGTCGGATGCTACTTGTAGCACATATTTAAGGTCGGCAGAACCGTCTTCTCCCATAGGAGTTCCCACGGCAATAAAAGCGACATCACAATTTTCTAAATTCTTACTAATATCTGTACTGAACAAAAGTGTTTTGTTCTCAATATTACGTTGGACCATAGCCTCAAGTCCGGGTTCATATATAGGGATAATTCCCTGCTCAAGATTTTCTATTTTTTTGGCGTCAACGTCAACACATGTTACCGTATTTCCCATTTCCGCGAAACAGGTTCCGCTTACCAAACCAACATATCCTGTTCCAATAACAGTTAATTTCATTTGATTGTCCTTTTATATTTTATTTTAAGTTTTCGTAATACCAAGCAATTGCATTTTTCAGCCCTTCGTCAATGCCGTATTCGGGTTGATAATCCAAAAGGCTTTTTGCACGTTCCACAGATGCCAATGAGTGAGGTACATCTCCAGGTCTTACTGGACCATAGTTAATCTCAGTTTCTGCTATCTTTGAATCATATACACTTAAATGTTTTTTTAGTGAAGAAACTAATTCGTTTAAAGTGGTTCGTTCCCCAAATGCTACATTATAAACTTTATTGACAGCCTCTTTATTGTTGCTTTTAATGGCAAGAATGTTCATTTGTACCACATTGTCTACATAAGTGAAGTCTCTGGAATAGGTTCCATCCCCATTGATTACAGGTGATTCGTGGTTAATCAACTGCATCACGAATTTTGGGATTACTGCAGCGTATGCCCCATTTGGGTCTTGCCTACGACCAAAAACATTAAAATAACGCAGACCGATGGTCTCCATATTGTATGCTTTTGAAAATATTTCGGCATAAAGTTCATTTACATATTTTGTTATGGCATAAGGGGACAGGGGTTTTCCGATTTCATCCTCTACTTTTGGAAGTTTCTTTGAATCGCCATAGGTGGAAGAACTTGCGGCATATACAAAACGTTTTACGCCTGCATCACGCGATGCGACCAACATGTTTAAAAAACCATTGACGTTAACCTCATTACTGGTAATAGGATCGTTCAATGATCTTGGTACTGAGCCCAATGCAGCTTGGTGCAATACAAAATCCACCTTGTTAACTGCATTATGGCATACTTCAAGGTCTCTAATATCTCCTTCAATAAAAGTGAAGTTCTTAGAGTGCAAAAGATGTTCGATATTCGACTTTTTCCCAGTTGCCAAGTTGTCCAAACAAGTTACTTGGTTGCCATTATCAACCAACCAGTCGCACAAATTGGAGCCGATAAAACCTGCTCCACCTGTTACTAATACATGGAATTTAGGGTTAAAAGAGAGATCGCTTAATTTCATAGTTAGGTTTTGGAGTGCAAATGTTGGAAAAGAATTTTAATAAAAGTTAAAAATTATACAACTTTCAAGAATATCCGATAAAGTACTGATGAGAATTAATTTTATTTAATATCAAACATTATAAAATTCCCTGTACCAATTAATAAAGGAATCGACGCCTTCTTGAATCGGTGTGTTCGGCCTATAATTATAGTCACTTATCAAGGGATCAACATTGGCCCAAGTTCTTTCCACATCGCCGGGCTGCATGTCCATCATGTTTTTCTGTGCTGTTATTCCCAATTTGCTTTCAATGGCTTCGATAAAATCCATTAGCTTAATGGATTTATTGTTGCCAATATTATAAAGGTGGGACAGTTCTTTGGAATCATATTTTTCGCTAAAATTGTCCTCTACTATGCGTACCACGCCTTCGGTGATATCATCTATATAGGTAAAATCTCTTTCCATATTGCCCTGGTTGAAAACATTTATGGGTTTCCCATCCAATATGGCCTTTGTAAAAAGGAACATGGCCATGTCTGGCCTTCCCCAAGGGCCATAAACAGTAAAGAAACGTAAACCTGTTGTTTTAAAACCAAATAAATGGCTATAAGTGTGTGCCATTAATTCGTTACTTTTTTTGGAGGCGGCATACAGGCTTATGGGATGATCAACGGAGTCGGATGTTTCGAAAGGCACTTTTTTGTTGAGCCCATAAACACTGGAGCTACTCGCATAAACTAAATGTTTTACATTGTTATGTCTACATCCTTCAAGGATATTTAAAAAACCCACAATATTACTGTTTATATAGGCTGATGGATTTTCGAGGCTATATCTAACGCCTGCCTGGGCTGCAAGATTGCAGACCACATCAAACTGTTCTTCTTGGAACAAAGTCGATAAGGTATCACTATTAGATAAATCGGCACGAATAAACTTAAAACCAGGGAATTTAGAGCTCTTGAAAAGCTCGTTTGTTATGGAAGCCTTTGACTCTGTAACTCCCAATATATTTAATCTGGCATATTTTAAGGTCCGGTCATAATAATCGTTGATGTTGTCCAAACCTATGACTTCATGACCGTGCTTTAATAAATTATGGGAGACGTGAAATCCTATAAAACCGGCAGCTCCGGTAACCAATATTTTCATATTATCAATTGAGGTTCAATTATTACTTCAGTTTAATTTATTTCAATTTTTAGAATTTATGCACAAACCTTTTGAATAGGTTTAAATATCACAAAAATTTTTTAGCCTTTTTTGAGCAAACTTACAACATAAATTGAGTTTATTTTTTTGATAAAGAACTGTCAAAACGCACTTAATCGATTATTTTTTGCCTTTAGCGAATAGTGGCGGAAAATGATTCGCTCGCTCAAATTTCCTATTACTTTTACTATCGAGAAACAAAATTCTCATCCTACTTATATCAACCCAAAACTGAAATGGAAACCACAGTATTAAAGAAAATTTGGTTATCGCCACCGCACATGGGTGGTAATGAGGAGACCTATGTTAAGCAGGCCTTCGAAACCAATTGGATAGCTCCCTTGGGACCAAACGTTCAGCATTTCGAAAAATCCATTGAGGATTTTATTGGCAACAGCGCTCATGCAGCCTGCCTAAGCTCGGGAACGGGAGCTATACATTTAGCATTGGAACTCTTGGGTGTTGGTCAAGGAGACGAGGTAATATGTCAGAGTTTTACTTTTGCAGCATCGGCTAATCCAATCACTTATTTGGGAGCGGAACCCATATTTGTTGACAGTGAAAGGGAAACTTGGAATATTTCACCTGTACTTCTGGAAAAAGCCATAAAAGATAGATTGGCAACAGGAATAAAACCTAAGGCAATTGTTGCGGTACATTTATATGGAATGCCATATAAGGTCGATGAAGTCCACGCAATAGCGAGAAACTATGATATTCCTGTGATAGAAGATAGTGCTGAGGCATTGGGCAGTTCTTATCGAGGTTTTAATTGTGGGAGCTTTGGCGATTTTGGAATTTTATCATTTAACGGAAACAAAATTATAACTACCTCTGGAGGCGGTGCATTGCTTTGTAAGTTCCAAAGTACAAAGGAAAAAGCAGTATTTCTGGCCACTCAAGCTAGGGATAATGCACCACACTATCAACATTCCCGTATCGGATATAATTATCGAATGAGCAATGTGTTGGCAGGAATAGGAAGAGGACAAATGGAAGTTCTTACCGATAGAGTAGAGGCAAGGCGAAGTAACTTCGAATTTTATAAAGAACATTTATCAAATTTACCCGAAATTACATTTATCAATGAACCTGAAGGGAGTTACTCTAACAGGTGGTTGACCTGTGTATTGACTCCTTCTTTTGATATAAGGGAGAGAATACGAATTGCTCTGGAGAACGAGAATATCGAATCAAGACCTTTATGGAAGCCCATGCATTTGCAACCAGTGTTTGAAAAAAATGTTTCATTTGTAAATGGTGTTAGTGAAGACCTTTTTGCAAGAGGTCTGTGCTTGCCGAGTGGTTCCAGCCTAGAAATTGGAGATCTGGAAAGAATTTGTGGAATCATAAAAAACTTGCTAAAATGATCAAAGAATTCTTTTTTAGAACGGGTAAACGCTATGCTTCCAAGTGGACGGTTTTGTTCATCGACCTCTGTATAGTCTCGTTTTCGTTTATACTAGCTTATTTTATAAGATTCAACCTTAGCTTTAATTTTGATGTACAGCGCTTATGGGCGCAACTTCCTATTGTTGTATTGTTATTTTTGTTTGCCTTCTTGATTTCTGGTAGTTACAAAGGTGTAGTAAGGCATACAGGAATCAAAGATGTTTATGCCATTTTTAATGCGGTATGTTTGGCCAGTATTGGTGCGATTGCTGTCGTTTTGACCAATCGATATATGGATTTGGTCGATGGATTTACAATTCCGTTGTCCATTATCATTATCAATAGCTTGTTGACCTTCATTACACTTGCTGCATCTAGATATGTTTTTAAAATTGCTTTTGAAAGCTTAATGAACAATGGACGTGCACCATCAAAAAATCTGATTATCTATGGTGCTGGTGAATCGGGAATCATTACATACAATACATTGACCAATCATTCCAAAATGGGAGCAAGGGTAATTGGATTTGTGGATAATAACCATCAAAAAGTAGGTAAGCAAATCAATGGGGTCAAAGTATATGACAAATCTATTCTTACCGAAGAATTTGTTAAATTCCATAGTATTTCGGAGGTTATTTTTTCTATCCAGACCATTAACCCAAAGCAATTGAGGACATTGGTCAATGAAATTGTGGACCTTCCTGTAAAGGTTAAAATTGTACCTCCTGTTGAAGATTGGATCAATGGGGAATTAAAAGTATCACAGATTAAGCGTGTTCAAATTGAAGATTTATTGGACAGGCCGCCAATTGAGATCAGGAATAGTAAGGTACTGAAGGACTTTGACGACAAGGTAATCATGGTTACCGGTGGTGCTGGGTCTATTGGAAGTGAATTGGTAAGACAGATTTGCAAGTACAATTACCGTTCTTTAATTATAATCGACCAAGCGGAATCTGCACTCTACGATCTTCAGCAAGAATTGAAGCAAGCTGGTTTTTTCAACTTTGTTCCTATTGTAAGTGATATCAGGGATAAAAATAAAATGCGCGTTCTGTTCGAGCAATATCAGCCTGATAGAATATTCCATGCAGCTGCTTATAAGCATGTTCCTCTTATGGAACAGAATCCTTATGAAGCCGTAAAAATCAATGTGGCAGGAACTAAGACCATAGTAGACCTCGCTGCAGAATATGAAGTAGAGAAGTTTGTTTTCGTTTCTACGGACAAGGCGGTTAACCCAACTAATATAATGGGAGCTACCAAGCGTATTGCCGAAATGTATATTAGTTGTAGACAACAAGAGGGGAAAACCAAATTTATCACTACTCGGTTTGGAAATGTTTTAGGATCAAATGGATCGGTTATACCTTTGTTTAGAAAACAAATTGAAAAAGGAGGTCCACTTACGGTGACACATAAGGATATCACAAGGTATTTTATGACCATTCCCGAAGCTTCACAATTGGTGTTGGAGGCTGGTGCAATGGGTAATGGTGGAGAGATATTCATATTCGACATGGGAGAATCCGTTAAGATTATGGATTTGGCCAAGAATATGATTCGACTTTCCGGACTTCATTATCCCGATGATATAGATATTAAAATTACAGGTCTGAGGCCAGGTGAAAAATTATATGAAGAGCTTTTGGCAAATGGTGAAAATACACTTCCTACTTACCATGATAAAATCATGATTAGTAAAGTAAGAGAAGTGAATTATACAAAAGTTCGTACCATGATCGATGAGCTTTGTATATCCAATCTTTTCTTTAAGGACAATGTGGTTCAATTAATGAAAAACATTGTTCCTGAATATATTTCCAACAACTCAGATTTTTGTAAATTGGACAAACAGAATCCAATAAAAGAAGTTAAAAAATCTTCTAAAATTGGACATCCTCAACTCAATAACTAAAATGAACATTCCCATGCACCAAAAAATTAAATTGGCATGCTATATTGTTTTTACATGCCTAGTTTTCTCTTGCACTCCATCTAAAGATGTTGTTTATTTCCAAGATGCCAGCCAGTTTGAAACTTTGGTTGACGACAATACATTTACTCCAAAGTTTAAGGTTGATGATTTGATTAGTATACATGTTTCAACATTAGATCCAGAAGCCAGTGCTCCGTTCAATTTATTTAGAGGAGCAGAGGAAGGAGTGGCCATGAGACCAGAACAAGTAAATTATTTAGTGGATAAGAATGGGGAGATTGATTTTCCCGTAGTTGGAAAAGTTAAGATTGAAGGGCTTTCACCGAGCGAAACGAAACAATTGTTAAGGGAAAAATTAAAAGATTATCTAAAAGATCCTATAATAAACATAAGAATCAGAAACTTCACAGTAACGGTTTTAGGTGCAGTTAATAGACCAGGAACTTATCCAATTACTGGTGAGCAGATAACGATAATGGAAGCATTAGGATATGCTGGAGATATTAATATCAAGGGTAAGCGGGATAATGTGATGGTCATCAGAGATTTTGATGGTACCAAAGTTTACAACCGGATAAATCTGAATAGTAAAGAAGCCCTTAAATCACCAGTCTATTATTTAACCCAAAATGACGTGGTCTATGTGGAACCCAATAAATCAGGTAAATCACAGTCTAGTTTAGATCAGAGAGCTTCCATAGCAATTTCAATAATTTCTACCTTGATTACCTCTACTGTTATTTTATTGACCAGAAATTAGTGAATGAAAAACAGGCGATAATTTAGATTTTGCCCAAAAAATATGAAGGATAAAGAACTCGATTTAAAAGATCTTTTAAAGACCTATTTAAAGCATTGGAGATGGTTTTTAGCTAGTATAATTACTATGGCTTTTTTGGCTTTTGTTTATCTTAGATATACAGTACCCAAGTATAGTGCTTCTGCTAAAATTCAAATACTTGAGGAAAAATCCGCCTCTTCAGAACTAAGCGTTTTACAAGACCTAGATATGTTTTCTGGTGGAACAACCAAAATAGAAGATGAGATAGAAATTCTTAAATCACGTGAAAATTTTATTCAAGTTGTCAAGAACTTAAAGTTGAATGTTAAATATTACGTGCTAGGTAGCTTAAAGAATAATGAATTATATGGTGGAAATTTTCCTTTCACAATAAATTTTATTTCTCCTGATTCTATTGTAAATAAAGTTAATCATACGTTCTATGTAGATTTAAAAACGAATACCTCCTTTCAATACGGCGAAGATGAGGATTCACCATTTAAGAAGTATGATTATGGTTCAAGAATAAAAACGGAAATAGGAGATATTATCCTGGTGCCTAATACACAACATCTCGAGTCATTCAAAAAGAATCGTTTAAAAATTACTATAGATCCAATTCCGATAGTTGCAGCAAAGTATAGGAATGATATTGTTATAAGTCCAGCAGACAAAATGTCTAGTATTGTTAATATTTCCCTGATAGACCCAGTTCAAGATAGGGCAATTGACATTATTAAGGAACTAATCCTAACTAACAATGCTAATGCTGTTGCTGATAAAAAAAATATTGCAGACAGAACCACAAAGTTTATAAATGATCGAATTGCTGAGATTTACAGTGACCTTTCTTCTGTAGATGAGACAGCTGAAACATTTAAGGAAAATAGGGGAATAGCAGATTTAGGGTCACAGTCGAATGTGAATTTTACTCAGAGCGCGGCTAATGAAAAACAATTACAGGACGCAAGTATTCAGTTGAATATAGCTAACTCAATGAAGGATTTAATTAGTGATCAAGAGGGATATGATTTTATACCGACCAATGTTGGGTTAAATGATGCCGGTATTGCAAGTGCAGCGCAGCAATATAATGATTTGGTATCACAACGAAATCGATTGTTGGAAAGTTCCAATGAAAAAAATCCTGTCATCGTAAAGTTAAATCAACAATTGGAGGGGTTAAGAAGGGGGATGCAATCAAGTTTGAACAATGTGACCAACAACCTTAATTTACAAGTTAACAGTTTAAGCAAACAACTATCTCAAATAAATTCAAGAATCTACGCCACTCCAAGTAATGAAAGGGCTTTAAGGGATATATCTAGACAACAACAAACAACAGAATCTCTCTATTTGTACCTATTACAAAAAAGAGAAGAATCACAAATCACATTTGCCTCCGCTGCTCCAAAATCCAAAATAGTGGATGCTGCTTATGGGTCAAACTTACCAGTATCACCAAAACCTAAAATCATTTATTTGGCTGCAATAATCCTTGGTCTAATTATTCCTTTTGCAATCATTTACACTAAAGATTTATTGGATGATAAGATTCATAACAAATTGGATTTGGAAAGAATTACCGAGAATATCCCTGTAATCGTTGAGATTCCCAAATTAGGTAAGAAAGATGATAGGTTGGTAAAAAAAGAAGATCGATCGGTGTTGGCTGAGTCCCTAAGGATCTTGAGAACTAATCTAAATTATATTCAAAAGTCTCATAAATCTACTCCTAATAATATAATATTCCTGACTTCAAGTGTTCCAGGGGAAGGAAAAACATTTATTTCATCAAACCTTGCCGCAATTTATGCAAATACTGGAAAAAGGGTTTTGCTGATTGGTGCTGACATCAGAAATCCAAAGCTTTATGATTTCTTTGCGACCGATGATATGATTCAGGCTGACAAATTGAAGCCAAGAAGGAGCACAAAAGATGGATTGACCGAATATTTGGTCAATTCCAACTTGAAAATCCAAGATATAACTGTTCCAGCCAATGTAAATGAAAATTCCATTGATATCATTTTCTCAGGAAAAATACCACCAAACCCCACAGAACTGCTAATGAACGATAGGATGGGGGACTTATTCAAAAAGGTGTCCGAACTTTATGATTATGTAATTGTGGATACGGCTCCGTTGATGGTGGTAACCGATACATTATTGATTAGCGAATATGCCAGCCAAATTCTTTATGTGGTGAAAGCTGGTAGTACAGAGAAAAAGGTATTAAACTTCCCAGTTAAATTAAAAGCCGAAGGAAAACTCAAAGGCTTGTCATTTGTTGTTAATAATGTAAAACAAGCTAATTTGGGTTATGGCGGAAAATATGGCTATGGCTATGGCAAGACCGTTAAAAAATGGTGGAAATTTGCCTGATCAATAGAAAGTTTGTATTGTATTCTCAATATTGGGAAGTAATCTGTTCAAGACCTTTTTGGAAAGCTTTATTTCTTTTAAGAGATTTAGTTGTCTCAAATTGTGAACATCTGTCCCAACAAAATCCACTATGCCGTCTCTTAATAATTTTTCAGCTACATTTTGCACATCTGCCCCATAAGAGTCGGAGGTTAGGGAAAGTAAGTTGAGCTGGAATAAAATACCGTGCGATTTCATGGAAGGATACTTACTATACTTGCCATGGTAGTACATGTATCGCTCCGGATGCGCCAAGATTGGAAAATATTTGTGTTTTGCAATTTTATCAACAGCAAGATCAAAATTGAAAGAAGGTTGTAGATAGGACATTTCTATCAGCAAGTACTCATTAATGAGTGGCATAACCTGCTTTTCCTCCAAAATGTTTTCAAAGTTGTCATCAATCATGTGTTCTGCCGCACAATTAACAG
>CEOE01002271.1_pt1 | contig 29010 bp, 12 predicted proteins | sample 530211 | NCBI WGS metagenome assembly CEOE01 (sample SAMEA2619779, study PRJEB7988) | marine metagenome | isolation source: saline water (ENVO:00002010), including
TACAATGTCGATCGTGCCTATTTCTGTTGAATCGTAGTCCTGTAATGCTTTTCCTATTATTGTTCCTGGTGCAGGTTCGCTTGTTTTTTTAGCCACACCTTCAAATGAATTATGTGTTGCCAGCATGTCACCTTTTCGTATAAATCCTGCCACTTTACATTTAACTTTTCCTTGTAAAGCAACTGGTAGACCAGTGGCTTTTGAATTCATTAAGTAAGCAGGATTTTGTGAAATAACTCCTGCTACTCTTGTGTCGTTTCCTGTTGACCCAATTGTAATCTCTTTGTCTCCGCCGAACACAACCACTGTGCCTGCGTCGTACGAATCGTCTGCTTCATATATCTCTGCCAAGTCAGCGTATTGAGCCGATGTTGCTTTTGCGTATACAACATTATACCCTAACACCGATGAACCTATGTCATACGTTGTGTTTGCAGATGGCAATATATTTTGTGATGATATGTTGCCACTCATTGTTAAACTTCCCATTGTGTTTGCACCTGAACTAGATAAATTTCCTGTAACGTCTCCGGTTAATGGTCCAGCAAACGCAGTTGAAGTTGTTGTGCCTGATATTTGTAATTTTGTGGATGGCGTTGTTGTTCCTATTCCTACTCTGGATTCAGCACCATCAATCGTCATAACAGTTGTTGTTACTCCTGCATCATTGACCTTAAATGTTATGTCTGTGTTAGAAACTTGGTTCTGGATAATACCACCTGTGGTATCAACTGAAAATTTTAAATCGCTGTCAGCACCAACTGTTAATCCTGTGTCATTTGTAATGCCCAATGTGCCAGATGTGGTATCGTTGGCATTTGATCTTAGATAGTTTGCCGCCGCTACTCCACCTAGTGCGTCTGAGTCTGTAGCCGTGCCTGCAAATTTTAAATCTGATATTGCAGTTGATAATGTTATACCTTTTGTAATAGATGAAAATCCGCTTATAGAAATTTTAGGAGTAAATGTGTCCTCTGAAATAATTGCAATTAAGTTACCATCGTTGTACCAATATGTAACGTTTTGATTAGTATCAGTTGAATCTGCAATTGTATTGTATACAAAGCCGTTTAGTGTTCCTGTTGCAGAAGGAGGTCCAACAAGTATGTGAGAACTTCCATTATAGAAAAATAATTGTTGTGTGTCAGAATCAATCCAAAGGTCTCCTTGCTGTTGTCCAGTAGGCTCATTGGATTGGTATTCAGCACCACTAACCGCTTTAAAACTACCATCATAAACTTTTAGTTTATTGGCCGTTTCATCATACCATAGTTGTCCTGTAATAGGTTTACTTGGTGCACTTGAGTTACTAAAGTTTTCTAAAAGATGTAAAAAATTTTCAGCGATTGTTTCGCCATAACCCGCATATCCTTTTCCTACAAAATTTAAATCCGTTTGTGCATTCAATACTGAATCTTGAACTGTAAATGCATTTGGGGACGCTGAACTATTTGTTTTGTTTACTGTATATGCCATTTTTAGTAACTAGTCGATGTTGTTGTTCCTGTTGATGTAGTATCATTAAATGATGTTAAACTTTGTATTCTCAAAGTGTAATCAATTTGTATTAGTCTATTCAAACTTTTTTGCACAGGGTGAAATATTACGTGCGTCAAAAGTTTATTAGTCGATCCATTTTCTGTACCTTCCCAACTTTTTAAACCAAGTTCATCAAACACATAGTCACCATTAAAGTTTGTTGTGTTGTCAAATGCTTGTTGTCCTGTTGGTTCACCATAATCTAGTGTACAAGTACAAACTATATCTGTGTATTTGTTACCTGCTGTGTGCCTTACTTCCATTTTATTTCTAGAAGTGTCTTTGTTTGTTGCACTGTTGTCATCAATAACTTTGTAATAAGTTTGATTGTATAACGTTGCGTTTGTGCCTGTTGAGTTTGGCGTCAAATAAGTTATGACCCCTGTTGTGTCCACAGTTGTGCCGCCGTTTCCAAAAGCCATTTCATGCACAAATCCTGTTGTTTTATTTGCTAAAGAGTTTGCTAGTGCAGTACTCATGTTTTCGTAATGTATTGCATTTCTTTTATCAACAATAACTTCACCAGTTTCTGGATCCCATATCTTGATATGTCCTTGCATCATTACGCCTGACTTGTCATCAGGTTTTTTGTTTGAATTTTCTTGTTTATTTTCTTTTTGATCTTGTTGCATCACGTTGTATTTATTCTGGTGCATTTGTTGGTTCTCCTGCTATGAATTTGGCCTGTGCAGTATCAGATTGTTGTAATCCTTTACCATCAGCGGCTGTTGATGCTCCTACGTTATACCATGTATTACCACGTTTTTGCACAATTTTTATCTGTGTGCCTGACGCTGGAGCGGTTGTTAGTGTTACGTTAGCAGTACTCCCGTCTACTGAATAACCTCTTGTCAATGTACTATCGTCCGTCTCGTGTTTAAACAACAATCGTTGGCCACCAATGAATATGTCTAAATCTTCACCACGAGACGGAGCGTATGTAGTAGCGAAACTGACAGTGCTTCCATCACCTGTATGGGTTTTGGTTGCTACTGTGTCAGCATAAGGCACAGTTTGTTGTCCGCCAGCGTCCACTACGTTTGCGCCGGAGGCATGTGCCCTAATTCCTGTTCCAAGTGTACCTCTCCTTAGTTGTCCGAGAGTGTTTCCTGACTTGGTAAAATATTCTATTCTTTCTTTATCTACAAACACAACACCTGGCATGTTAACAGATGCATCTGGATCAGTAAGAACATTTCCGTCTCTAACTGTAATTGTTGCATCACCATCTTCGATGGCCGCCGCTAGTGTTGTTGTGTTAGTTGAACTAATACGTTTGTAAAAAGTTCTGTTCAACATGTCTTTGAAAATTCTAAATCCTGTTGCGTTTGTGGCTGACTCTAAAGCAAAATACATGACGTCTATTCTGTCTGTGCTACTTAAAGTTATACCGTGAACAGTTATTTTGTTACCAACAAGTGTGAAATCTGTATTTTGTACAAGTGCTCTTGATCCATTCAATGTAACAAAAACATAATCACTGTTTAAAGGTTCGTTGTACAAGAACAATTCTCCAGATGGTCTACCTTCTAGAACTTCTCTTCTTTGTTTCATACCCAAAGCATTGTTAAAAGTTGTTGCTCTAACTACATCGCCTGTACTCAAAGTTATTCCATCGTTAGCAATTTGTGTAAGGTCTAAAATTACATCATTGGCTACCATGGCATAATGATTGTCAACTAAAGTTGTTATTGCAATAACATCACTAGGATCAGGAACATTTACAAAGTCAATGTTTTGTGTTGTGGTGTTTACAGTGTAATCTGTGTTCAATAATTGTTTTATTCCGTTTTTATAAACTTCAATTTGACTTGCACTTGTTATTGTTTTAGCAGGATCAACTGTTGATCCATCTGAGAATGATGTCAATACACTGTAAGTGTAAGTTGATCCATCAGCACTGTAATAAGTGTTGTCTGGTCCTCTCAATAAAACTCCATTTACTTCTATTAAAGTTTCTCCAGCAAAAGGTCCAATTGCGCCTGGAGGATAATCTAAAGTGTAAGTTGTTGTTGACCCGTCAAACAAAATGTCTTCTGATCTAATTTCTGCAAACGCCCTTGTGCTTGGATCTTGATTGAATCCAGCAATCTGTATTGCTTTTCCAGATGCAGGAGCAGTGTCAAAAGTCACAGTGACAGCCTTGTTCTGTTCACTAGTGCTGAACGCAGTTGTGGGTTGGCCATCTACTGTTACATAAAGTTGAGGTAAAGCACTGTCTAATTGATATGTGTCCCTTGCCCCAGTGGTGAAAGCAGTAGTGCTACCATCTCCAGTAAAACTGTTCAACAATACATAGTTGTTACCTGATACTGCAAAACTTTTTATATTAACAACAGCATTGTTTTTTGGTGCTGTTGTAAACGTAATTGTTTTAGCCGCTGTGTCTACTGTGTAATTTACTGTGCTGTCACTTGCTAAAGAATTTTGATGAACACCATCTACCACTACCATTACACCTGCTTGTGTGCCTGGTTGTTGTCCAATAGCAAAAGTGGTTGTTGTGTCATCTCCTCTGTATGTTTTGTCTACAATAAAAGGCACTCCTGATTCTGGTGTTGTGTAAACTGTAATGTCTAGTGTGTCAAAAATTTGTCCTGGCACATTTTCTTCTGGTGCAAAACTTGTTTCAGGAGAAATAAAAGCATCTCCATCTTGTATAATGTCTCCAGGTGCTATACCAACCGCTGTACTAAACAATCCACCTGATAATAAAGTATCTAAAGTTCTATCGTCAGTTGGTGTTAAAACTTTGTCATCGTCAAACAAAATAAGTTCAACTTTTACTCCATCTCCTGGTGCAGTGGACAAAGTAAATTGTGTGGTTGATCCATCACCTCTGAACACATCAGCAGTCTGTCTTACTCCATTGTAATACACTGTGTAGACATCACCAATGATTGGTGCAGAATCAAATGTATAAAGCAAAGTTGAACCATCACCGTAAAATGTTTTTGTTTTTGTAGATCCATAGTTGTCCCAAGGATTATCAAACCATGGTGACCTATCCCAACCTTGTGATTCAGTAAACAGCAATCCTGTAACCATTACTCCGCCATAATCAATACCTTCCATTAATTGCGTAAGGTCATTGCCTGCCATGCCGGAATCTGGTGTGTACATACCTAAAGTTCTTCCTGCCGCTGTTAAGAAAGATTCATCGCCACGTAATTTTGTTAAACTGCCAATTGATTCATCAAATTTAGTTGTGCTTGTAAATGTTTTCGTTACCCTATAAAGTTCATTGTTATATCTAACTAATGCACCATATGAGAATGTAGTATTTTTTGCCCATTCGAACACAGTTGCACTTTGATCTACTCTATTAAACTTCATAGTGACATCAATGTCTCTTACAAGGTCGTTGTTTAAATTTGCGTATGCTTTTGCAGTGTCAGTTGGAGTTGACCCATCTGATGCTCCACCAACTAATAAAATTTTTGGCGTTACTGTATAACCCAAACCAGTTGTTAATAAATTTATTTTTGTGACTGCCCCACCTTGTACCACAGCAGTTGCAGTTGCATGAGTAAGGTTTGGTTCTTCATACATTTTGAAAGAAAAATCTCTTGTGCTTAACGCTTCATTTGTTGTACTTGCAGGCATATAAAAAGTTTTACCGGCATGTTCTTCAAAAGTTACAATGAATGATCTGCCAGAACCACCTTGCTGTGTATCATAGATATTTGCATTTTGTTCTACTGAGAACAATGGATAGAAGTAACCATAGTCACCTGATGTGCTTCCAGAATTGCTTCTACCTAAAATTTGGAATGGTCCAGCGTTTTCATTAGTGCCTCCAACAAAAGTGACGGTTGGCGCTGTGCTATAACCACTACCGCCACTATTAAGTGTGATAGTTTTGACACCTTTTTTATAATTGTCGTTCCATATTTTGTATGGATATTCAGTTATACGTGTACCGTCAGCGGTACTGCCTGCATCTAAATTTCTAATTGAATTTATTGTGGCATCATAAAAAGGTGGATTGTCAAAGTCAGAGAACAGTCCATCTTGCGTTTCCGTTTTATTATAACCTACTTTATATTCTCGTAATTTAGTGTGAAAAGGTTTTACTTCATTAATATATTCTTCAACGTATGAATCTGCACCAGTTGTGTAAGTTTTTCTTTGAGTAAGTTCTCTAAAATTATTTTTTACATTTAAGAAACTGGTTTTAAACAGCCAATCAACGTATCCTTGTTCTTCTAAAACTTTTCTTAAACCTATAAAGAACAAATTGTTGTATTCACTTTTTAATGCGCCAATAAAAATATCATCTCGTAAAGCAGTAAGAATTTTTCTTGTTTCTATCGTTGGTTCTTGATCAAAGAAGTTATCATCAAATGTGTCATCTCCTGCGTATCCAGTGTTGTCAATTGAATAATCATATAGAGAATTTTTAAGTTGTATAGTTCCATTTTCAGTGCCTACATTTGTGTAACCAGTTGATGTTTTCATAAACAATTTCCAACCACCAGTATCTGCTTTTGTTACTTTGACGTGTTTGCCTACTTCAAGATCTAAAGTATCTAATTCATATTCAAAAGTTACCTGTGCATCTATAGGTGTGTCTGCACTGTGTACCATTTCATGTACATCAGTATCAGTACCATACCAATCTGCTAGTTCATAGTAGGCGTTGGTTTTATAAGTTTGTAGTCTTGTTCTATTCCAAGATGTGCCGTCCCATTGATATATTGCCCAAAATCCATTAGAGTTTTGTTCGTCTGCTTTTACTAGATAGTTTACTGTGCCACTTAGGTCTCTAGTGTCAATGTAGGTTAGGTCAGCATACGTGTCAACTGATCCATCCCATAAGCCTGATTCTGCAGATGGTTGTGCTTCTTCATCATTTAAATTTGTATATGAAATAGTATTTGCAAGTTCATTCTTTTTCAACACTGAATTTGCATAATCTACAATTTCTTTTAACGCATTGAATCTGTTGACATACCAACTTTGTCTTGGTCTTAAAGCAGTACCATACTTCCTATTCAAAGCCAAGTCCAAATCAGGCACTGTGTTTCCTGAATTGTCTGCACCTATCAAACTATCCCACCATTTGTTTTCTATTCTTGTGCCTGGTCTATCGTTTGGATCACCTTCACTGAATAACTTCCATACCGAATGTGTTTCATTGTCTTCGTTGTTATCTGAGTAATCAACATTAAGCACAACATTGTCGTTGAATAAACTGTCTTTGACATTAAAGGTTAATAGTTTATTAGTGTCTGTGACTGTAAAATATTTTAATCCTGATGCTAAAGGGTTTTCAATTATGTTTGCAATATATCCTGTTGTGTTTTTTCTTTGTACAACACTTTTGCCTGAATCTGGCAAGAATACTGAATTTTTTACCCAATAGTAATAATAAGGTACAAAACTGTTAGACTTACTGTCATACTTTTGTTTAATTGTGTACACAGTGTTATCTGCGTATTTTGGAGTACCACTAATATTTCTTGAAAGTCCTGTAGATGTATCAGACAGATTGTCATAATCCGTTGGTGCTTCTCTTGACTCTACCCATTCGTAAACATCAACACTCGATCCTGGAAATAGTTCTCCCCAATGTTTACTTTTGTATTCTTGAGTTCCTTGTTCGTACCATTGATATCTTGATGTCGACAGATCCCACCAAACTTCACCGATGTGTTCTTCTCCCCATGCAGTACCTTGATTAACAGTTACAGAACCTTCACCAACATTATATACAGCAGGATCCCATTCTGTTTTATAATTTAATTCTCTATCCGCTACACCTAAAATTCTTCCTTTTGCAGGATCATAATAATCTAGGTAGTCAATAATTTCATTATTTGCTCTATCAAATGTAAAAGCAGATTTAATTTTTCTATTATCTATAAAATTAGATTCTGTTACAAGTTCGTTCCAAGTGTAAGATGCCAAAGTGTTTAATTCAAAAGATGTCACTGTACCATCGTTGGATACTCCACTAGATGAATCATCTTCTGGCGCACCTACATAAACTCCTCTGTCATTTATAAACACTCCTCTGCCAAAATCATCATTTGAACTAACTTTAGTTGTGACTAATCTATCGTCAACAACAAATAGTGTGTCATACATTGTAGCAGTGTACACTCCACCTGATCCTATGTTCTGATCAACCACTGTTGTGTCTTGTAAGTCAAAGGTGGTAGCACCGCTGTCAAATGCCATTTCTCGGAAGTTACCTAATTTTTCTGCACCAATGGTTAGTCTATTACCTGCTTGGTTACAGTCAATTGAAGTACCAAACTTCATGTTTGTTTGCAAGTCCGGAGCCTCTACTGTTTGTTTAAGTGTATACGTGTTAGTAGAACCATCATCGTTGAATTTGTAGTAATAAAGTGCTCCTGCATCTGCTTGATTTGTTTTGTCATAACCAGGTGCTGTAACAAATAATCTTGTGCCATCTTTGCTCATTGCAATGTCCTCACCAAACTGTGTGTTAAGTGTTGATCCATCTGCAGATGCACCTGTTAAAGTTTGTTTGTGTGTCCAAGCATAAGTTGTACTGTCATCATTTTTTGTACTGCTTCTAGTAAAAATTTCAACTTTTCCGGCTACACCTGTTGCTTTTGAAGATACTGCCAATATGTCGCCATTGTCATTTACTTTGACTCTATGTCCAAATCTTTGTCCGCCATCTGGATCATTTGATTGAATTGCTACTCTTTGTGTCCAAGTATCATAAGTTGAACCATCAGCACCAACATTCCAATCATACATATGGACTATGCCAGTGTCATTTGAGTGTCCTGGTGCAGAAACAAACATCAACTTAGGCGTTGTTGTTCTACCTGCTGAATCAGTTGGCTCTGCAATGGCAGTTGAAAATCCAAAGTTTGCATTTTCTAAGTTAGTTGATCCATCACTTGGTCCAGTTATTGTACTGAGCAAAATATAACTAAATGTGCTTTGATTCCATATGTAAGTTTTAATCAAACCACTATCTGTAAATCTTGTGCTACCGTCAAAGCCAATTGCATTTGTAAAAGGTGCACCAGCAACTATAAAATTTTCGTCTGAACTTATAGATAAACTTTCTCCTAATCTAGAAGAAGTATCATCGTTCTCAGTCATTGTTAAACTGTTTTGCACTGTAAAGGCTGTGCCTGCATCTGCACTACGTCTAAAGAAGAAGTGTATAGTACCTTGCCCAACTGATGGTGCAGAAACAACAAGTGTTCTTCCGTCTTCTCTACCTACAATCCTATATCCAAAGTCTTGATCATTAGTTGTGTCGGGACTGTTTAATAAAGTAGTTGTGTATGGGTCTTCTTTTTCATATATTTTCCAATTTGAACTTGTGTTATCTACAAAAACTCTGTCACCGTTTTGTTTGTTTATAGTATCTTTAAATCTGTAATCCCCATAACTTAAAAGATCATTTACATTGTTCATTGATGCTAGTCTCACACTAACAAATTTATAAACATCTCCATATGTACTAAAGGTTGATTCATCTTGTAATATTGAAACTCCAGCACCTAATTTGCTTCCGTTAATAAAATTAATTAATATTTGTTTACCTGTAGGTACATCTTGTATTTCATAAACTCCATTCAAATCATCAAATTGTGAATTACGTATTCCAATGTACTCTCCTTTTGCAAATGAATGACTTAAATTTGTGTTGATTAAAAGTTGCGTGTCATCATTGAATGACTGAATCGTTTTTACAGTATTATTCGTTGATGTTACTCTCTGGACGTCCCAATCTGTGTTTGTCTTCTTAGCAATCCACACCAAATCGTTATTGTTAATATTGTTCATATCAAGATTTTCAAGTTGTTTTATATCAAACGATGTGTGTTGAACATCTTGTAATCTTGGCCATCCTGCATTTTTTAAAACCTGAGGAGTTTCTCTATCAAATCCTTGTTTGGTATAATCGTATCTGCCAAAAGTTGTGCTGGCCGTGTATTCTAAAGGAGTTGAATACAAATCATCACTAGATATCGCCGCTGATCTAGTATATTGTTGTGTGGCTCCTGCATCTAATAATTCAATAGATTGTATGTTGTTTGTAAATTTATCATCTGGCATTTTTATTTGCACTGATTTAAGTGCATCTACGTTGCCAAATTCTCCAACTCTTATCATCCATTCTGGATATGTGTCTATAGAAAGACTTTCATCATTGAATTGTGCTTTTAATAATCTATCTATTGCTGTGGATGTACCTTTGTCTCTAATAAATCCTTGATAAAATTTGTATTGTGAAATGTCATTAACAAATAAATTTTCTAAATAAGGCCTACTTTGATAACCTATTAAATGCTGTGCAAGTCCTTGTTGGCTTTCATCAAAATTATTAGTTTCAAGGTTATAAAAGTCATTAAATTGACTAATCTTATAGTCGAAGTTTGGTATTAAAGTTGGTCTAGGTTTGTTGTCTTTCTTCTGCCATTGTTCAAAATCAAAACTTGCACCACTGTTATGATTCTTTTTTGCTACAAAAAATTTAGCATCATACTCAACTGTGTCCCCTATCTCATAATTTGTGTTTGCAGACCAAAGTGACACCTTTGCTTCGTCAAATACAAATCCAGGAGAATAGTAATCACCATTCCAACCTCCAGTTTTCCAACCAACAAGTTTTAACCTTTGTTGCCTAAATCCTGTTGCAAGTTCTAAAATTACATCATTGAAAACTGTTTTATTATCAAATAATAAAACATGTTCTTTTTGCACTGCGTTCATTGATGCATTAAACACACCTACTTCGTCGTTTTTAATTCCTAAACTAAATGTGGTACCTGCTCTTTTTGTTGTAATATCTTTTCTTGCTATTGTTCTACCGCCTGCATCCAAAATAGAATAATCGCCCTTATTGTTTGTCAGTCTACTAATAATACTATTATCTGTATTCACTGCAAAACCGTTGGCTCCTGCAGATAAAGTAATAGCCGATCCTGCCGCCCAACCTTGTTGCGACCAATATAAAAATTCTTTTACTGACGTGTCAAAATTTAATGCTTCTTTTATTTCATTTGAAAAATTATCAAAAACAAATCCTTGTGATTCTAAATATTTGCCATAACCAATTATAAAATTAACAACTTCTTGAAGAGATTCAAAAACTGTGCCATATGTTACTGTGTCAACACTATCCGTAAAATTTTTATATACAACTGCAGAACTATTGCCAACTGTAATTTTTGTAGTATTGCCATTAATCATTGGTCGTAAAACTTTGAAAAAAGGTCTAAGAGAATTATAACCTATTACTTTGTATCCTCCTTGTAAAGTAGATCCATCTGAACTTATGTTTGTATTCAATTCTACTAATATACCAGAGTAATCAAAACTATTCACAGGATTAGATGTTCTAAATAATATTTTAAAGTTCTCATCAGGAATAAACTGAGATCCTCCAGTGGACGCCGGTGATGTTGAATCTGTTAATACCTTTAAGTTTGCTTTATCTGTGAATCCGCCTAGTTTATAAGCAAGTTGCACATTTAAATTTTTCATCTTGTCGTAATAAAAAACTGCTGGGTCTAAATTTTCTTTAATCAAATAGTTTACTACCCAAGGCTGATATCCTGCTGTGGTGTATCTTGTTAAAACTCCACTTGCATTTGTTTCTGTTTCTAAATGATATCTAGCAGTTGATAGTTTTTGTCTTACTTCTGTTTCTTTATCAACAAGATTGTTAGATTTATTTTTAGTAAGTCTTGAATTGTCTAAAAATAATCCAAAGAATTTTGCTGGCTTTGTCAATGCAAGTAATTTCATTACCGAATAAGGATATGAAGAAGATCTTCTCCATGCAGTCTCACTAGGTGATTGGTCTCCAAAAGTCCAATTTCTGTTTGTGTTTCTTGTAATATCCCCTGCAACAATTCCTATTTCTATTGGCGTTCTTAAAGTTCCTGAATCACTGACTGGCAGATAGTTTGATAATCCTGTTCTAATGTATCTTGTGTTTGTTGTTTTTGCATCTCTATCGTATCCAGAAGCAAGGTCGTCCCATAGTACACTGTTGCCTGATGTATATGGTGCAGGACCATAATTAGTTTCCCAAGTGCTTGGTTTTTCACTAAAGCCTAACATCTCCCAAGGGTGTGTGTGAGGTCTGTCAGTGTCATAAAATAATTTGTATATGCCTCTCCAATAACCAGGTAACGGATCACCATTAATTGAGTCAATTGTAAGATTGTAATTCCATGTAAAGGCGTCATTGCCGTTATATGTAGAATTATTTTGCCATTCCACACCGTTTCTTCCTGCCCATGAATAAAAATCTGGTGCCAGTATTGAATTGACTTCTGTGTTAGTGTAATCTGTGCTGGCGAAGCCAGATGGCCTTACGTCTTGATAATTTAATAAAGCAGAGTCATAGGCAGTCTTACAGTTATTGTAAATTCTTTTTTCTAATTCTAACAATAAATCATCTCTATAATCACCGTAGGCAATCATTCTTGATCCATCATGTCCAACAATTACTGTTTGACTTGTTCTATATGTGTTGTCAGTTACTGATTCAGGTTTAAACTTTGGATACATTCCAAGTTTAGTTGGAGTTGGAGGAATAAAACTTGCAGTTGTATCACCATAATCTTTTATCTTTAAGATATCTCCTTCGTTTAAAGAGGTTTTAATGGTTATACTATCATCAGTTGTGCTAAAGGTATAGTCGTCGCCAACTAGTAATTGCACATCATTGAGATATACGTACACTGCCCTGTTGCTAGTAGATGTCATACTGTGAACAGAGTCTATTGCATATTCAACTTCCGTGGAATCTTGTACTGTGTAAGTTCTTAATGATACATTTGATCCATAACCCACCATATCTTCATAATAAAAAGCAAATGATGATGTTTTATTTTCTGCTAGTGCTTCGATCAATTCATCCACATAAGCAGGCACATCTCCTTCAAAACTTTTTGTTGTGCTTGTTGATAAAAAACTTTCTTTAAATTTTTGATATTCTAAATTTGCATAGTCTAATGCCTTTATTGCATTTGCGTCTTGATCAATAAGATTGAATACAGCAGGAGCCAAGGAAGCACTGTGTTGTAAAATTGTACCGCCTTTTGTTCTTACATCGGGAAGGTCTCTTAAATTACTACTTCCAGGCATTGAACCTGTTACAATTGAATTTTTTTCTACAATATCAACTAGGTGATTAGAAATTTCACCAAAAGTAAATTCATCAAGTTGTTCATTAAGAGGATTGATTGCTAAATTTTCAGGTACTTCATAAATGCCTTTTCCGTCAACTTTTTTTGTTGCAGAATACGTAGATATTTTAACTAAATCACCAACTGCTAGTTCTTTTACAAAATTAATGTATCTGTTTGTTGTCCCATCTGATAAAGTATAATCTGTTGTTAAATCTTTTCTTTTATTATTAACATCTACATTTACTTCTAAATCTGTAAGATTGGCTGAATTTTTATAAACATCAATTGGAAATAATTTCTTTTCATCTGCTGTGACAACAATTGTTTTAATTACTCTTTGTTTGCTTTGATTTGTTCTTTCAATCCAACCGCTAATATGACTTGTGCTTGTAGAAGATGTTGTATATTGTAAGTGCCCAGATCCATAACTTTTTGTTAAAAACTCTTCGCCACTTTTGTATGTGAAACTACCGCTGGCGGTATCTGATGAAAATACAATATCTCCAACATTGTTAATTGTTTTATATTTTACTTTGATGCCTAGAACGGTATCAGTGGTTGCTGTTGTGCTAGTTTTAAATTCAAAAACTTTAGCACCAGTAAAACTTGTGTTAGGATATGTTGTTGTGTTTGAAAAACTTACATCATTATTATCAAACATATCAAACAGCGGTTGCTGATTTACTTTTGTTTTTGTTTGCCCTGCTATCCAAGATGTTGTAGCAGAATCATAATAGTATGTTTTACCTTGATTGTTTGTGCCTAGTTCAACAAAAACACTTTGTCTATCTCCGGGATCTGTATCTGTAGTGGGTGTTAATGAAATTACTTTGGCAACTGTGCTGTCGCCAACATTTACAAAATTTACTGTAAAAATTTTATTCTTAACTAAAGAATCTGTGTCTGCTGTGAACAATACACGCATTCCATCTTGTAATGATATACCATCAACAATGTAACCTGTTTGGTTTACAACATCTGAAAATGCATCAGTGGTCACAGTATCTATCAAAGCAACTGAATTCTTCGCAACCTTTCCGTGATCATATAATACAAGTCCACTATCAAATTCAATAATTGGTCTTTTTGCTCTGTCATCTTCTAACAGGTTTGGAGTAAAACCATTTGCTGTCGCAGTGGCTTCTATTACTGATTTATGAAACCATCTATTATATCTTGACCAAGCATTTTGATCTAATGAATCTCTTTTAATTGTGATGTAATCTTTTGTTTCAGGTCTATAAAATGCCTTAGCATATGGTCTTGTGTCATAGGAAACACTGTCGTATAGTGTAGTTGTTTCAGTTGCATATGATTCAGGTGTTATTAAATTAACTGTATCGGATAAAGTTATTTTGTCTCCAACCCCTTCAACATAAAATTCATTTCTTTCATATGTATCTTTATCAGTTACATTAGATTGAAACTTTACTTTCATACCATTTGATAAAACCACGCCTGTTGATGTAGTATAATTTTTTGCTCCTATAATATCATCGTCTACGTTTATATTAGTTGCACTGTTCACAGTCATTATTCTTAAGACTCCATGCATTGCTGAATGGTTACCACACTGATAATATAAAGTGTCAGGAGCATCTGTTGGTATAACAAATTCTACTGTGCCACTATCAGTACCATTATTAGTAACTCCAGTGCTGTAGATTACTGATGTTGACCCATCAACTGCTACACCTGTTTTGTAAGGTTCGGTCATTATATAGAAAGGATGTCCCGCGGCATTTACAATAAATTTGTAAGTGTTTCCTCTGTATAATGTCAATGTTGGATTGTCTACTCCAGTCCTAGTGCTAAAATTGTAAGCACCAGCGGCGTTGTTGACTACATCAATCTCAGTGATAGCACCGGTACCTACTGCACTTACTAATATTGGATTTGGACCTTCTGGCATCCAATAATATTCTCTGTAATTTATTAATTTGTCGTAGTCTATAGCAGGATTCCATGCATAAACTTTCTCTTTGCTTAATCTATCATGATTGTCTGTAAGTCCACCAAAATATTTTATTTGATTAATATAATCATCATAAGTGCCTGTAAATTTTACTTGATCCTCAGGATTTACTGATGATGTGTCTCTATCAGTGTAAGTCACTGCCGGCTCTAATTGATAATTCTTCCTATCAGTGCTTGTACCGGTTAGATATTTGTCTTTGGCAGTATTCCTTGTGTAAGCATACTCACGTCCAACAAATCCATCTAATCTTTCTAATTGTCCTGGTTGGATCAATTGATCTAATGTACTAGATAAAAATCTTTCATTACTATCTGTTCTGTAAAAAGCAGGCAAATGAGCAACAGATCTACGTATAGTAGTTCCGTTTTTGTCTTTGTATGTTACAGAATTGGTTTGTGAATTAATAGATCTGTCTGCCATCGCTAGTATCCTGACCCACTACTGCCCGAACTGGATGACGATCCTCCTGAGGAAGATGTGTATCCGCTTCCGGACGTGCTAGAAGTCACCGATGATACTGCTGATGTTGATCTTGAAGTTGATGTTGTCGTATCTGTGGTTGATGTAACAACTGTGCCAGAAGCCGCCAATTGGTTGGCACTTATAGCATCAATTATCGAAACGTCATCAACGGTGGCCCCACTGATAAAAATTTCATCGCCAGCACCTGATATTTGGAATAATGATCCAAAAACTTGGCCTGACTGATTTGGCACAATCACAACTGAAAGCAAATCAGGTGCTAGTTGTTGATGAATATATGCCGCTAATTCTGTAAAGTAAAATGTGTCTCCAAAATCAAAATTATCCAATGCAAAAAATTCATTAATTGCTTGAATTACTCTAGTTTGAATTACTGCGTTGGAAACATTTGTTCCTGTGTTTTTTACAACTTTAAATGTTGCTTGAAATTCGCTGTCTGATTTAGATCCAAATAAAATTTTGTATTTTACAGGATGATAAACAATTTGATCTGATAAACTTTTTAATGGATTTAAAAATCCGCTATATGAAATTCTTAATTGATCGCTTGTAGATGCATTAGGTTTAGTGCCGCCTTCTCTCAACCAAGTTCTAAATCTAGTGTCATAAGATCTTTCTAACATGAAAATATCTACAATGTTGCTGACGCTAGGGTCAATTCTTGTGTCTTGTCCTGCATTGTGCTTGTATTGGAAGTTGATAGAACTTCTACCTTTCCTTGCTCTATAGTCTGTAGTTGTTGATAATGTTACAGTACTTGAATCATATTTTTTAATTACATCTTCAGATGAATCATAAAAATAAAACAATTGTCCATTTGTGTATGTGCCAGGTAAAGTTATGTCTGTTTCGTTTTGCGAAACAACAAAATTCGTTGAAGCATAAGGTCTAAATCTTTCAATGTTATTGTAACTTGTATACTTTTCAAAGAATACAAATTTTGTAGCAGGTGTGGTATCTGGGTCAACAATAATATCAAATATTTCAGGATTATCAACAACTCCATCATCATCACTGTCGAAGAAACCAACTTGTACTTTTCTGTTATCTTGATATCCATCATCTTCTTCAATTGTGTCTACTATTTGCCAATTTATTGGATATCCTATACCTAATCCAGAAGCAGGTATAGTGTTATTTTTTAATACTTTTACAGAATCTTTTACAGATCTACCTGTTGTGTAGTCGTAAATTTTTTCTGTTTTATCATAATGAAATTTATTTTGTCCTTCGGATTCAAATATGTATGCTAAAGATCTATAAGTGACAGTGTAAGTGTTACCGTCATTTGTAAATTTAAAGTACCAACTAGCATCTAAGTTAGTTGCTGTTGTGTCTCCTGCGTTTGTTAAACTGAAAACACTAGACGAACTTAAATTTGCACTTGTAATTACTATCCATTCACCTGTATCTTCGTTAAATCTTAAACCAAATTCTTCAAAAGCGTTTATTCTATCAATTAAATCATTTTTTAATGCTGTTGTAAAACTTGTTGTAAACACAGGAATTATTTTTGATAATACTGCATTTGCAGGTACAACATTATTCAAAGTCACAGGACCTACACCTGACTCTAAATTACCTTCTCCTGCATTTGATCCATCACCTTCAACAGCAGAAATTTTTGCCCATGATCTATCTTCAGCATTATCAGTTCCTGAAGTAACAAGTTTTCCATTTAAAAATTCTCTAGTGTCTGGTGAAGTAAATTTTATTAGTGCACCAACTTTTGCATGTTTTAAGTTAGAAGTTGCATATTCACCAACTGCTAAAGGACCTCCTGCGTTAAAATAACCAGTGTTAGTATTTGTTCCTGTTGTTGTAGACACCCAACTAGCACTTAAAGTGCTTAAATCTTTTGTGCCGTATTTTAAATAAAAAAATTGTCTTGCAGTTGCTTCTTTTAATTTATTTTCTACACTGGTGTTAATAGTGCTTAATATATCATTTGTATTATTAAATGTAAAAGTAAATGTAGGTGTTGTCTCTTCTCGAAATAATACACCGTCTTCAGCAAACACAGACACATTTGAATATGCTCCTGTTGGATCATTTATTTCTTTTGCTCTACTAATACCTGATGCAGTTCTATTCACTGCTTTTACTTTTATTATTTCCTGTGAGGCTGAAAGAGGTACCACATTGTAATCTTCTGCTGTGATCATTCTATTTTGTGAATAATAAGCCTGTGGTGCTTTTTCTTTAATTGAATTTGTAGATTCTGTAGGAGCCGCATTGTAAATTGATTGTTGTAGACTTGCAGATACAGTTAAAGTTTGTGGTGCTCCGTTTTTGTCATTGTAGTTTATAGAAAAAGTTACACCGTTCATGTCTCCTGGTTGAATACTATATCTAGCATTATCAGATGTCCTGTAATAACTTCTAAAAGTACCTGATGGAATGTTTGAAAAATTTCCATCTCCAAAAACTAAATCAACTGCATCGTTGTTTTTTGTAATAACGTTATATGTGTCTCTTAAATTTTTTGCAAGAGAATTATAAATTGCATTGTTACCTGCTGTGCTAGGAACTTTGTCCCATAATTTTTCAACTTGTCCAAAATCATCTAATTGATATAGCCATACATCTGAATCATTAATATTATTTGTGTTTACAGGTTGTACAAAATTTGTTGTAGGTGATTCAACAGTAAACTCTGTATTGGCCATAGCACCTTGTTTGAATAATACAAAAAATCCTGTGTTGTTTGACGTATCGCCTGCACCATCTGTTCTATATACATATGAAAATCCTCCTCCAGGCAAAGGTGTTTTTTCATAAATGTTTTCTGATGCTTCTATTGTGCTAGGCACAATTTCAAAAGTTCTATCTATTCCGCTTACTGATCTTCTAAATGTAAAGATTGGTAAGTCTGTGTTGTTTGAATTTGTGTTGTATATTTCTGTTTTGATTCCACCGATGGTATCTGATTCTGCAGGTTTGCCAAAAAATTGTCCTGAAACATTTGCCGCATTTAAAATATTAACAAATTGTTCTCTATAATTTGCATTTGTGCCATCATTCCAAACCACAGTGGTGTTAGTTAAATCTGTGCCTGCCGAGTCTGTAACATTTTCCGTTGTTGATACTGAATCAAACTTTAAAAAACCAGTAGCAGGTTTGTTTCTTTTTGCGTTGTAATTTATTAATCTTGCTAATCTTAAAACTGAATTTCTTCTTTCCGCAGTTTCTAAAAAGTTTTCTCTAGCATTAAGATCAACTCTAAAACTTAGACTTTGTGCAACATAGGCAATTAAATCTAACAGTGCAACATATTCAGAAGATTCTATATAGTCATTGAAGTCGTCAGGATAATTTTCCCTTAGATAAGCAACCATTGTTCTTCTAATGGTTTCAAAATCGTATGATTTAAAATCTGCTTGTTGAAAAGCGGTGTAAATTTTCCGCCAATCTTCAGCAACTAAAAGTCGGTTCTGTCTATCTGTTGTGGCCATACTGTTTGTATGGATATTTATGGTTTATATTAAGTGCGTATATTAAGATAGACGAAGCGTGGCATTTTCATCAAAACTAAATGTAAGTTTTTCTACCACATTGTATGGCACATATCTTATTGTTGCCTGTACTGATATGCCTTGCTCAAACTCACTTACCACTATTTCTTCAGTCTGTAAACGTGGATCTGCATTGAGATTTGCTGTAATATCATCTGCCACTGCTTGTTTTACAGCGTCAGTTAAAGGTTCAAACAGCACATCATATACAATTGTGCCAAATTCTGGATTCTCTACTCTTTCGCCTTTTCTAACTGACAATCTATGTATTAAATCCTGTCTTATCAGTGCAAAGTCATACAGTTTAAAATTACTTTTGTCTGCTCTTGAACTAAATCCTTTAAAGGTACTTCTACCTTGAACGTATCCGTCATTACCTCCACCTGATGAACTATTGTATGCCATAATTAAAATCCAAAATATTTTCCTATACTTCTAGCAACTTTACCTACTGTGCTAATAGTTTTTGCAACAGTACTTATTGTCTCTGCTGTTTGTACCACGCTGGTAACCTTGCCACCAACAACATTTTTGTATGTGGTAGTGACATTATTTAAATTGTTTAAACTAGCAACGTTGGATAGGCCAGGCACTATACCATTGTTGGTTATACTTGTACCTTTTGTTAATAATGTTCCAACATTTTGTACAGTTGATTGTGTTTTGCTTAAATTTCCTACTACTTTATCAGCACCCGTTGTTTTTATCAATGTGTTTGCACCTACAGTATACAACACATTACTTTCGTTTACTAAAACATTTGTTATGTTGTCTGAGTTACCTGTTTTATAAGATGAAGTCAATTTGTTGTAAGTTTCAAAACTGGCTGTGCCTAAAGTTGCATAATTTTCTACGCCAATTAAAAAGTCATTTGATTTAGTTGCATTGAACAATGATGCTACAGAATTTTCTGTGCTGTTTGGGTTTTTGTTTAGTTCAGCATCAAGATCCGCTTTATATTGTGCCCATCTAATACTCATTAGGTCTGCGTTTCTGTTAAGATTTTCAATGTGTCCAGGAGTACCTATGTTTGTGTTGTCTCCACCTACTGAACCAAAAGCAGGAGCATTGTCTTGGTGTCCCCAGAAAGGTTCGTGTGTTGGCACTCTCATACCTGACATACCAGGAAGTGCTCTGTCTACTTCATATACTTGACCTAATGGCTTAAGAGTTACATCTGGATATGAAGTCAGTGCTGTGCCTGTGCCTGTTGGTTGTGTAAATGATGTTCTTTGCAAAGACGTAACAAGATTGCTAATGACGCCATAACTGTTAAAGTGAACTTGACCTCCAATAAGATCAACTCTGGTTGATCCTTGCTGTATATTTCTATCACCAGCATCAGCAATTATATTTTTTGTTGCCTTGCTGTAAACATTGTTACCTTGACTAATTAAATTTTCTGATGCAAATTCTAAAATGTTTGAGCCGTCTATACTGACAGTACCTGATTCTTCATTTGCTTTTATTTTTACGCTTTTGTTTGCGTACATATTAATATTGCCTTCAGCATGAAAATTAATATCAGCACCTGAACGCAAGTTATATCCTGTTTGTGCGTAAACATCAACCATACCATTGTTACTAAACTCCATCCACACAGTACCGTCTGAATTAGCAAGATAAACTACTCCTGCTGAATCGCTCATTAACAATTGATGTCCGGAACCTGTTCTTAATCTAACTAATTGATTTTTACCTTCGCTGTCACCGTCGTCCATAACAAAAGTGTGTCCAGTTTTTCTTGTGGTGTTGACATTTGTTTTTTTATCTTTTGGTCCTAGTTTGTCTCTTTTGCTTGACCTTTTATCTACTGGACCAGGTGTGCTTATACCAAACACATGACTGGGTGTTTCTCTCCTCGCTGAAGAACTTGTGTTTCCTCGCACATCATCTTTTATTAATCCTTGATTTTTTAATCTTTCAGCAAATGGATGTATAGGTTTTTTAAGTTTGTCAAATCCTCCAACTGAAGCAGTGGACCAAACACCTCTGTTTACTTCTCCTGCAGGCACATTGTCATTGCCATATTCACCAACCACACTGTTTGAGTCTGTGTCTCCAACTAAAGGAGCGTAAGTATCTTTGGAACTTGCTATGCCTGGTGTCATATTATTGACAAATGGTTCTTGCACACACGCTATCCAATAACCGTTTGTGATTTTTCCTTCAGCAAATATCACTAACACTTTGGAATCTATGTCCGGTGGCACTGCCCACATACCGTAAGAGTGTTGTGTATTTGCGTAATTTGTTATGTCGGTGGTGTTGATTGCGTCACCGCTTTTTGTACCATAGAAAGGCGGCGCATACTCAACTGTGATCAATTCACTGTCGAAAGGATCACCTGGATTGTTCGAACCTATCTGTGGAATTTGCACACGCAGTCTACCCATTCTTGTTGGATCAACATTGTCTTTGACTGTGGCCACATACGGACCTGGATTAATATCAGTGTATGATTCGTCCTTGCCGATTGTTTTGGTGTTACTATATGGAAGTGTTCTAGCCATTATGCTGACTCACCTCCTACATTTATCTCTCCTGTGTTGTCATTTTCAACTTGTCCACTGTTTACTGAACTTGTTTTATTTTGTGGCACAACACTGCTAGGATTATTTTGATTTAGATATCTGGTCATCTCCAAGTTCTGTGTAAATTGTCCATTCTCAAAAAGATTTATAACTCTGTTTACTCTATATAGTCCTGTGAACTGTGGAGTGTCTCCTTGAGTGAACGTATGAAGTCCTGTATTTTCATCGAAGTCATTTGGAAAAATAAAATTTATTTTCACGAATGTTTCTGCCCTATCAAAATTGAAACAGCCTTTTTCGTCGTCCCATTCGAATCCATTTATTGCCCCAACTTCTTGTGTTCTATTGTAAGTTCCACTGGCCTGTGGAGTAGGCATTGGTAAAAATATATCCTGTCCTATGAATGCTGGATCGCCCATTATTTTCATGTCTAATCTAACCATGTCTCCAGGAGGATTTGTAATAAAATCATAAAATTCTTGTGTTTCTGTTTGGTTTGGCAATTTTATTACTGAGTCTGATTCTGTTTTACTTGTTGTAGGAAAAGACTGTACAGGTAGGTCTGGTTCTGGAAACACACCCTCGGTGGCGTCTTTTCCACTTAAACTTCCTAGGAACCTCTTTAGTTTGTAAAAAATCGATTGAGACTCTGTGCTTATGCCAGGTTGTTTTTCTTCAGCATTGACTAAAGTTGACAACGCATATGCACTGTTGTATTCAATGTTAAAATCTAGGATGTCAAGATTACGTCCTGTATAGATATAGTCATATACTTTCCTTGTATACTCTGACCAAGTACGAAAACCTCCTAATCCTGCTCGTGCCAAATTGGCAACATGTATGTTGAATGGCTCAACATGATAATGAATTGTTCGTCTATGGCTGTTTAAAACTTTGTCAAACTCTCTATGCACAGTGACAGTGGTTTGTATTTTGAACCATGGTACCCATGGGGATGGCATTTTTTCGTTAGTGTCATATGCCGTTGCCGCTTCAATCTCTTTCCAATATTTTTCTGCTATTGCAGTTATGTCGTTATACTGATCAAATTGTCTTACAAGATCTTCTAAAATTTTTGCAATAGACTGATTTGATTTATAACTTGCAGATTTGAAGTTTGGTTCCCTTTTGCTTTGACCGGATTGTGGCGCACCGTAATCACTTATTGATTCATATGTATTTCCGTACTGTGCTGTTTCTCCCTTGCCTATTCGACTGTCCGCGGTAATAATATAAGTGTCGGAATATTCTCTAAGACCATCGTCAACTTCCTGTTGCATATTTTTGTTTAAACTGTCAGCAAAATATTGTAGATATGAATCTAATTTTCTGCCTTTTCCTTTGACGTCTCCAGATCCTCGGGTAAAAAGGAAAGCATTGCTTTTGCCAAATTCAGTCCATGGTACAGCATCCAAATCGTATGTGGCTCCGCCAGCATTAAGTTGCATAGTAGAAGTGCTTAAAGTTATCGGCATAAATCTTTTTACTGTGTTTTCAGGCACTTCATTTCCAAAACTGTCATACCCTTTGAATTCCACTGTCAATAAAAATGGCGCCTGTAAATGATTTTTAAATCCATTGTTGGCCGCCGCGGCTCTTATTTTTTGCCATAGTGATATGCCCAAAGGTTCGCTTAATTGAAAGTTTACTTTTTGAAAATTCATTAATTTTCTTTCTTGATTATAGAAAGGCACAGATGTTATTTCTACCCTTTCAAAATAAATGTCTCGATTTTTTGATAATATTTTTTTAGCAAATTCTCCTGTTTTTCCGCCTATTTCTTTATTATTTTGTTTGTTTTGTCTGGCAATTTCTTCTGCTATACCGGCATCACCAGTTTTTTTTAGTAGATTATCATCCTGTGCTTCTGTTCCAAACTTCTGACTAGGTCCTATACCTCCAGTACGTGCAATTATATCATGTGGCGTGTTTGTTAAAATTCTGCTAGGATTGTTTAATTCGTCTCTGCCTAAAGCACTTAAAGTAAAAACATAATTGTAACTGGCATATTTGTGTAAAATATTATCACGCACAAACCCATATGCTTTTTGTTGAGTAGCACCTGCTTCAGATTCTATTTTTGTTTTTTTTATGAAAGCGTCATCGTTGTTTTTTTGTGCGGCCGCTTCATTAGCCTTGGCCCTTGCAATCGAATCTTTGATTGATTTACGTTTATCTATACTTGCCATTTTATATTCCTAGGTCAGTTTTCAAATTGCTTAACTTAGGCAATTGAATTGTAACTCCAGGTGCAAAATCATAGATTGGATCTTCAATTTGATCGGGATTTCTTTGAGCAAACACCCACCAAAGCCTCGGTGAACCATACAAGTCAAATGCTAGTAAGTCTGGTCTGTATGCATAAATTTGATCAATTGTGTATGACACATCATCTGCCTCCGCAGTCAAAGTTCTTGGCACTAAAAAATCCAAACTGACAGTGTTTTGTCTAGTGTTGAAATATGGAGATGTGTTTGAATATTCAGCCATTAAATGAATCCTATACCTTCAGGTTTATTATTTTTATCATTGCCACCAAAATTGTGCAATTCTCCTGACACAAATTTTTCCATAGAAAAGTTTTTAACTGTGTCTCTTGAGTAAACAGGTTGTATCTGAACTGTAATTGTACTTAAACTAGGTGCCCATGTTTCTGGAACTGAACTAGTGTTGTTCAAAGTTTGAATTCGTTCTCCTGATGATCTCGTTGCTTTATACTCTGCAGGATTGACTGCTTTCTGGCCTTGAGCAGTTGCGATATAATCTACATCTGATCTTAATTCGCAAGTCCAATTAGTCACAATTACAGGAATATTTTTAAACACATGATTACCGTAACCATTTAATTTTAGAATCGGCGGTGGATTTCCTCTTGTTGCATCGGCACCACCAAAAAACATTTTAGTAACTGATCTTAAAAAATGAATAGTGGCTACCCAATAGGCCGCATCTTCATAATTCTGCACAGGAAATTCTGCTACAATAGTCATGTTGGCTGGTTCAGAATTTTGGTATGCATAGTAAGGATAGTTTGCGTGTGTTGTTGCCAACTGCGAATAGTTTGCTGTGTGTTGCATGATTATTGAAGGAGTAATTGGGAAAATTATTCCTCCTGTATTTGCTAAAGGATTTAAAAGTTTGTAAGTTACACCAGTTGCGTTTTTGTTACTACCTTCAAAAAACATTTGATTCAATGGACTTTCTTGTGGCATAGTCAATTTGACTCTCCAGTCCGTAGCACCGTTTCTTGTTGTCCAACGTGCAGTGCCAGGGTTGCCTCCAAAGAAACCTTTTTCAGCACCTTTTCTTAGTCCTGCCCCGAACAGTCTACCAATTGTTCTATTGAATATGTTCTTAGCAGTATTACCAACTGTTTTGCCCAGCGTGTTTGAGTTTTGATCTGTGTAATTTGGGTTGCTCATAATAAAAAAATATTGTATAATCTAACTATATTTATAGGCAAAATAATAGGCGCATTTAATACACTACAAGGCCCATTTTTCAACACATTTCAACAGACCTGTTTGTGGTCAATCTAACGTAAATTATAGGATATTATGAAGAGAGTAAACTACTTAAACAACAGAGATCTGCTGAAACAAATACACAAAAGCAAAAACACATTTTGTTCGTATGTTGCACCCGAAGACAGCAACTATGACATTATTGTGAAAGACATAAAAAAGATCAACAGAAACACAATTGCCCAAGCAAGAAAATTACGTGCTAAAAGATTAACACAAGAAGCATGGGAGACAGCAAAAGCACAGGGCGGTAGAAAAAAGAACAAACTTAAAATGAGTGATTTTGAAGTTAGTCCTCGAAAAATAGAAAAAACAGATTTAGTGTTTAGAGTAATGACATTTGATCATATACCAGAAGAGCCAGGTAGAAAGAAAAATCCAAAGACAGTGGCAGACAGACACGTGAAGTTGAACTTCCCTCCATTTCAGCACTACAGATTAGACAACAAAGCCAAACTTAATTGTGTAGGAAAATCACATTGGACTGGCGGTATGAAAAACGGACAATTTTCACTTACTCACGGAAAAGTTACTAGCGAACTTGCTAAAATGTATATGAAACTTTGCGAAAGATATGGTACAAGATCCAACTGGAGAGGTTACACATACAATGACGAAATGAGATCACAGGCATTGATGCAATTAAGTCAGATAGGTTTACAGTTTGATGAAAGTAAATCAGAAAATCCTTTTGCATATTACACTGCGGCAATTACAAACAGTTTTACAAGAATATTAATTGTAGAAAAGAAAAATCAAAATATTAGAGACGACATAATGGAACAAAACAATTTGATGCCTTCAATGACACGACAGATGAGCGAAGAAATAGAAAAACAAAAACAGAGAATAAAAAAAGAAGCGGCTCCTGTAAAAGTGGCAACAAAAACATCTATGGCATTGTTTAACAAACACATGAAGAAAACCGGCAAGGCCGATTACAGTCTACTTAAATATAAGGAAGTTAAAAAATAATGGCATTTTTTAAAAAAGTCGCTTGTTTCACAGACATACATTTTGGAATGAAAGGCAATTCAAGAATTCACAACGACGATTGTGAAGACTTTGTGTATTGGTTCATAAAAGAAGCAAAAGCACAAGGATGTGAAACTTGTATTTTCTTAGGCGACTGGCACCATCATAGATCCAGCACAAACGTTTCCACAATGAACTACACTGTTTCCAACATGGAGAGGCTTAGTAAAGCATTTGAAAAAGTGTACGTAATAATGGGTAATCACGATTTATTTTACAGAGATAAAAGAGAAATAAACTCCATGGAGTTTATTAGAAACATTCCAAACATACACATAGTAAATGAATGGATTGAAACAGAAGATGTGGCCATTGTGCCATGGTTAGTGCAAGACGAATGGAAACGCATACCGCAAATGAAACAGAGATATATGTTTGGACACTTTGAACTGCCTTATTTCCAAATGAATGCCATGGTAGAAATGCCAGACGTGGGCGGAATAAAAGCAGAACACTTTGTAAATCAAGAATATATGTTCACAGGACACTTCCATAAAAGGCAAGTAAGGAACAATGTTGTGTATATGGGCAACGCTTTTCCACACAACTATGCAGATGCTGGCGACGATGAACGAGGTATGATGATTTTGGAACATGGTGGCACACCAAAATATATCAATTGGCCAGGTATGCCAAGATATAGAAACTTTAAAATAAGTCAATTACTAGCAGATCCAGATGGATTACTGCAAGAAAAAATGTATGTGAGAGTTTCATTGGATATAAAAATATCCTATGAAGAAGCAAATTTTATCAGAGAAACTTTTATTGAAAAATACAAACTACGAGAACTACAACTTATTCCAGAACAATTGGATCAAGCACAGCAAACAACTGCAAAGATAGAAAAATTTGATAGCGTTGATCAAATTGTTGTAAAACAATTAGAAAGTGTAGATTCACAAACATATGATAAAAAAATACTAATGGCAATTTATCAAAACTTAGACGTAAACAGTTAGGAGTATGACAATGCAAGAATTAATTGAAAAAGTAAACAAATGGTTTGAAGATCGAAACCTAATCGAAGGAAGCACAGACAAAGATCAAATTTTAAAACTTGTGCAAGAACTAGGTGAATTAAGTGACCATGCCTGTAAAGGACAAGATATTAGAGATGACCTAGGAGACATGCTAGTTGTGATGTTAAACATTATGAAACGTAATGACTACACTGTAGAAGAGTGTTTGCAGATAGCATACAACGATATAAAAGATAGAAAAGGTCGAATGGTTGACGGAATATTTGTAAAAGAGGAATAATTTGCTAACAGTAAAAACATTAACAGTAAAAAACTTTTTGAGTGTGGGCAATCAAACTCAAGCCATAAACTTCGAAGGCAAACACCTTGTGCTTGTGATAGGTGAAAACATTGATCTTGGAGGAGATGATGCTGGTGCTAGAAATGGAACGGGCAAAACAACTATAATAAATGCCATAAGTTATGCGTTGTTTGGAGAACCGTTGACACAAATAAGAAAAGACAATCTTGTAAACAAAACCAATAACAAAGACATGGCAGTGTCAATTTCATTTGAAAAAAACAACACAACTTACACGATCGAAAGAGGAAGAAAACCACAAAAATTAAAATTTTATATCAATGATGTAGAACAAGAAAGCAATGAAGCACAAGGCGAAAACAGAGAAACACAACACGAAATAAACAAATTAATTGGTATGACTCATGCCATGTTTAAAAATATAATTGCTTTAAACACTTACACACAGCCGTTCCTAGCAACTAAACAGGGAGAACAAAGAGAAATTATAGAACAACTGTTAGGTATAACAATACTTTCTGAAAAAGCAGAACTTCTTAAGTCACAAATGAAAAGCAACAAAGATGAATTAATGTCTGAAAAATACAGACTGGACAGTGTGATTGCCAGCAATGAAAAGATTGAAGGGTCAATAAAAACAATAAAATTAAGAAGCAGTGCTTGGGACACACAGAAACAGGAAGACACTCAAAAATTTGAAGAAGCAATCGAAGAACTAGAAAAAGTTGATATCAAACAAGAAATTGAAGCACATAAAAAATTGTCCAAACACAACGAAGACACTAAAACACTAAGAAATTTACAAAAAGAAAAAGCATATCACGAAAACAGTTTGACCAAAGCAGATGCAAACGTAGATAAAACTAAAAAAGATATAGAATATACAAAAGATGCCAAGTGTCCAACTTGCGAACAAGAACTGCACGGAGATAAGCATACACACTTACAAGATAAACTGCAAACAATGTTGACAGAAAGCGAAGATTACAGCAACAAACTAAAAAGTGATCTCACAAAAATACAACACCAGATAGATGAAATAGGTGATCTTGGCAATATTCCAGACACTTACTATGACACACTAGATGAGGCATACAATCACAAGGCATCATTGAATGATCTTAAAAGACAACTAAAACAAACTGAATCGAAAGACAATCCATACGAAGAACAGATTGAAGAATTAAGCAAAAGTGCAATACAAAAAGTTGATTTTACAAGAGCCAACGAACTAGAAGACTTGTATAGACACCAAGAATTTTTATACAAACTGTTGACTGCAAAAGACAGTTTCTTGAGAACAAAAATTATAGAACAAAACTTAACATACTTAAACCAAAGACTTGCTGTTTATCTAAGCAAAGTAAAACTACCACACACAGTTGTTTTCCAAAGCGATCTCACTGTGCAAATAGAAGAACTTGGTAGAGAACTTGACTTTGACAATTTAAGTAGAGGTGAAAGAAACAGATTGATCTTGAGTTTGAGTTGGGCGTTCAGAGACGTTTGGGAGTCATTGTATCAACAGATCAACCTGCTGTTTATCGATGAATTGATTGATGCTGGCATGGACGCATCAGGCGTAGAAAGTTCTATGGCAGTGCTTAAAGAAATGTCAAGAACACAAAACAAAAATATTTTTCTAATTTCACACAAAGACGAATTGGTTACTAGGGTAAATTCTGTACTAAAAGTTGTAAAAGAGAATGGTTTTACCAATTATGCCAACGATGTTGACATTGTTATATAATTTTTACTTGACAAAACCACAACATACGTGCTTTAATTAGGGTAATGTTAATTAACAAGCAAACAAAGGACTAATATTATGTCACAAACACATGAATCGATCATGACAGAAATTCAGAAATATTCGGAAGAAAATTCCAAGTTTACTGAAAAAGGTGTTAAAGCATCTGCCACTAGAGCAAGAAAGGCTTTAGCAAATCTTTCTAAATTGATCAAAGCAAG
>CEOE01011387.1_pt1 | contig 27394 bp, 31 predicted proteins | sample 530211 | NCBI WGS metagenome assembly CEOE01 (sample SAMEA2619779, study PRJEB7988) | marine metagenome | isolation source: saline water (ENVO:00002010), including
TAGAGTAACGGACTTTTAATCCGTGAGTCGTGGGTTCGAGCCCCACCGAGATCATGGTCGTTTTATAAGGAGAAATAATATGGAAATTACTGTCCCTTTGGAAATTGTTGCCGTAGTGTGCGGTGGTGTCGGTTTGGTTGGTTACTTGTTCCACTATGTGCGAACTCGAAGTGAAGAATATACAGATCGAGAAATTGAATCATATGCACTTCGAATTCATCAACGTTTCGTAGAAATGTCGAATGATATTGATCGCCGTTTTGATGAAGACTCACATGAAATTAACGAAGTACATGCTCGTGTTGATCGCCTTGTTGATGAAGTACACTCGAAAGAAAATTCAGAAGTTTCTCAACTTAATGGTTGACACCTTTTTTAAACTTGTTAAACTAAACACATGTCAGCGACGAAGACTAACGGTGGGTCGAGTCGCTAAAGTTTGAAACACCGAAAAGGATTTTGATATGTCAAAGAATCTTTCTAAGAAGCGTCGTCTGATCAACTACCTCTACAGCGGTGGTGGTCAAAACAAGGGAATCACCATGAACGAAGCACGCGCCAAGTTTGGTATCGCTAATCTTCGTGCAACCATCAGCGACATCAAGTCGATGGTCGAAGCATTCGGTAATTGGGAAATCGTTTCCGAAGAAACTTCTACGGGTAAGACTCGTTACTTCATGGTGGACACCCACCCAGGCAACCGTACCTACGGTTACGCCGAAGACGGTTCCCGTTTCACGATGGCTTGAATTAGTCATTGATATCGCAGAAGTGGGTTGAAAGACCCACCTCTGTTTTAGCCTTCGGGCGACAATCGAATATGAATCATGGAGTGAGTTTGATCTCCTCACTCCAGCCTGGTGACTGAATATATTTTCGTCATGCGGATAAAGGTACTCGTTCCCGCGTCAACGGTCAAGTGACTGAGATAGGATAGACGAGGTTCTAGTAGGGATATAGCAGCAGTGTGATCCCGAACGATGGTGGTAAACTGAACTCCACCCCAGGCACGAATCACCGAATAGGGTCGAAGTAGGGGATGACTTCGACCCTATTCTTATATAAATAGTGTGAGTCGCTGATGTTCAGGACTCAAGTATTACTCGCTTACATAAGGAGAAAAGAATGATTAATACACAACACTTTGTCGGTCTATCGGAACAATTTTGGGAAGATATAAATTGGTTTGAATCGCTGTCAAAAAGCACACAAACATTTCCGCCGTATGACCTTTTACGAGTCGATGAAGATAACGCAGTCTTGGAGTTTGCTCTTGCGGGATATGATAAAGACACAATTGATATCACTGTCAAACCTACTGAAACGAATGTTCGCATTCTCGAAGTTTGTGGAGGAGCAAGTGATGATGAGAACACTGAGGAATCATATGAGCATCGAGGCATCGCACGCCGAAAGTTTGTTGCAAGAATCCCACTCTCACAATATTGGGAAGTCTCTGATGCAAAAATGAATAATGGAATCTTGTCAGTGAATCTTTATAGAAACGTTCCAGAAGAGAAGAAACCAGTTTCAATCACAATCAAATAATATTCGGGACTGATGAGAGAAATCTTATCAGTTCTTTTATTGACATAATTTGAAAAGAGGTTACAATGAGCGCAGGAAAAGGTGATACCTATAGAAAGGTAAACCAAAACAAATGGGATCAAAACTGGGAGAAAGTTTTCGGTGATAAGCACAGGAAAAGACACACATCATCAAATGCAAAAAGCGTACCTCAAGGGAAAAAGAAATCCACTTCCCGTGGTAAGCGTTGATACTAAGAAGTGGATTACAGAATTAAAAAAGAAGGATTCGAAATGAGTGAAATTAAAATTGTTCGATTACAATCTGGTGAAGAAGTTATGGGTAAAGTTGTAGAAGGCGATTCCGAGATCACAGTTGCTGATCCTGCAATCTTGCTTCCTGCTGGAGATAACCGTATTGGTCTTGCTCCATTCATGCCATATGCTGCGTTCTCCGAGTTGACATTGAAAAATCACCACATTATGTTTATTGTTGATCCCATTGAGGAATTTAAAAATCAATACACTCAAGCGGTGTCTGGTTTGTCGATTCCATCTGCTGCTGAGTCTGCTGCTATCAACGCTGACGGTTTGAAGTTGACGACTGACTAATGGCACGATTAACTAATTCACAACAGGCGCATGTCCAACGTCTTCTTAAAGGTGGAAAGACACGCAAGGGTAAAGTCAAAGCAAAAGCATCCCGTGGAAGAACATCACGTTCTGGTAATGGTGCGAGATTGAAGTATTAATCTTCTGCTCTCGTAGCATAACGGATAATGCAACTGACTTCTAATCAGTAGATTGCAGGTTCGAATCCTGCCGAGAGCGTTCCTTCGGAGGGCAGATCCCCAATAGTTCAGTTGGTAGAACAATCGGCTGTTAACCGATACGTCGCAGGTTCGAGTCCTGCTTGGGGAGTTTAAAAATAACTTGACATATAACGGTCAACTCGTTACACTTTTGAAAAGGAGATTTCGCTATGAGAAATTTGATTGCAAATATTTGTTATGGTCTTGGTTTTGGATCAATCGCTTTTTCTGTTTTCGCCTATTCCGCATGGGGTATTGATGAAGCCACTTACGTTGGTTTGTGGGTTCCATCGTTCTTCCTTGTCGGTTTATTCCTCGAACGGAACGACTAATGTCAAACAGTAAGCATACTGATGTAAAAGCAAAACATCGTAAACGCAAGGAGCGTCTGAAACAAAAGCGTGTTCAAGAGATTGGAAACGCAAAGAAGAAGACAATGCGTGAAATGCGATTGACCGACTCTCTCCCACACATTTACAAGGATCGTATCTAATGGAAATCAACGAATCAATCAACGTCAAGTATAACATCACGAAAGACTGTGATGGTCAACCTGCACTCTATCTCTATAACGTAGACGCAATTGATCAGGGTGGTGGTTTTGATCTTGACACACTCGATGAATTTATTAAACTGTTACAAGAACAGCGTGATATTGTCGCGTCTCGTTTAGACGAAGAACATACACTAGATTTGTTTAAGAATCTTTCTGATGGAGATGTTGTCGATGGCTAAACGTGTGATTGATAAGTTTGATCTCGAAGCGGAGCGGGAGGGGTCAGCGGTACAGCGTCATACCGTTGTCCGCTCTGCTTGGGGTAAAGGTACGATTAAGTCTCGTCGTGGTCGCAAAGACGCGGAGGCTGCAATCGAAAGACGAACTGTAAAAGGTTACTATGCAAGGAGTGTATAATGCTTAAGAAAAATAATCTATTATCAAAATATTGTTGGGCTACAGGATTCCTGTCCATTCTCATCTCAGTGGCTCTTTGGTTCACCCACGATCAACTCTCTGGAATTTTTGTTGGATTATGGGTTGCACCTTTGATGATCTTAGCAAGAAACGCAGAGGATTAAATGGAACTTTTAGTCGTTTGTTTGGTATTTTTGTATTTTTTCGGTTTCATTGTTTGTGTTTGCATCGGTGGTGGATCTCGTAAAAGTTCTTGGAGAGAAAGCACACCTACTAAACAAGAAACAAAGACTCGCAATACTAGCGTCATAACTATCACAAGGCAGAACACTGACAATCCTGACAGTGAGGTTATGAGTAATTACTCAAGGAGTGTATGATGTTGTTTGCATTTTTTACACTTGGTGCATTTACAATTGGTATTATTCTAGGCGTTTGTTTCGGTTCGGGGTACATTGATCGGGGTCGGTGGTAAACATGAATCTACTTGAGTTTTTTGGTAATTGTTTCGCACCCTTTTTGTGCTTGACATTAGCAACCACTTTTATAGTATGGTATGTAAAGGATAACTCATAATGAAATGTATCGATTGTGGTAATGAAATCCCTACTATGCGTCTTGAAGCAGTACCAGGCACTCATCACTGTGTGAAGTGTGTTGACAAACATATACCTAAAAGAAAAGGGTATATGATTTACGGTCACAAGACCGCTGGTGAAATTGTAATAGCGGAGGGAAGCGAGAACATTCGTCGTTTAGAGAGAGAATATTTTAGGAGTCGATAATGGAAAATTCACAACAATATATCGCTGGTGATGTCGTTATAAATCGAGAGAATCAAAGACAGGGAACCATCATCGAATCAAATGAACATGAGGTTCGCATCCAATACAATGAGGATGGTCATACCGAGTGGGTTGCTCGTACATCTGTCGTAAAACTTTTACTTTCGTAACTCACTGCCAACGTAGCACAACGGTAGTGCAGTTCACTTGTAATGAACAGGTTGCTGGTTCAAATCCAGTCGTTGGCTTTTAGGGAGCGTAGCCCAATCGGTAGAGGCGCAAGATTTAGGTTCTTGTTGTTGTAGGTTCGAGTCCTATCGCTCTCATAACCCAGGCGACATAGCCCAATGGCAGAGGCAGTGGACTTAAAATCCATCCAGTCCGAGTTCGAGTCTCGGTGTCGCTATTAGTAACCTCCACCATAACTTGGTGTAGATGGCATACTCGGTGGTGCTGCTGGTGCGGACGGTGCTGCTGGTGTCGAAGGTGTTGACGGTGTAGAAGGAACTGAAGGTGTAGATGGAGTGGATGGGGTAGATGGTAATGATCTCTCCACTTGCTCGACCTGTCTTTCCGTTTCTGTAACTCGCTGCTGAGTTGGTGGTGCAGTAATCGCACGACTACCAGATCCAGCGATACCACGACCACGACCAGGCGTATCTGGGGGTGATCCTGAATCACGATTGTTCTTTGAACCAATAGTACCCGTTAGAGTAACATTTGATCTTGTAACTGTTTTTACAGTTGTTCGATGTCCAAGTCTATCTTCGTTTTGTTTTATGGGAGGAGACACAGTGATAGATTCCATATCATCATCACCCATAGTCTTTTTTATAACTGTATAAATTCCATCATTGAATTGAGTGTTTTCTAATTCAATGATAGAACCACCAGTGATACCAACACTAGAAAAAGTTGGATTGCTTAAGAAGTTTGTGATTTTAGTGATTTGTCTTTTTGCATTTAACTTTGCTGCTTTTTCGAATTGTATAGGTCTTATAAAGAATTTACCTTTTAGACACTTTTGATACAATGCTCCATCGAAATCAAACTGTGCCTCAGCGATGTATATTCCTTCGCTGAGGTTTTTCTTAAAAACATAATTACCTGCTAATAAATCTTTTTTACGCTGTAAACCATCTGTCCATTCAGATGAACCTTTTATAATTGAGAATGTGTCACCATCTTTTAATTGTGAGAAAAATCCAGAGATATAATCTCTATCTTTGTCTATAACATCATTGAAGTTATATTCTATCATTATCAGTTTGCTATTATCAGCAAAACCAACAGTAACAGAGGCAGGAAATGATCTTAATTGAGTCTTTGTCGATTTATTTTGCTCTATAGTTCTCTGTAAAACTAAACCGACAAAGACAGACTCTTTTTGAACCTTATACTTCGAAGACTCTATAACTCTTTTGTCACGTTGTCTCTTTGTGTTAGATCGATTACGCATTATGTTCCTATGACATTAACTTTTTGGTTCCCTCGTCGAGATCGACAATAGAGTTGATTTGTGTTGGAGATGTTTAAGAACAGGTTGTCTCCAGGCTCCAACACATAACCGACTGCACTATTTGTACCAATATTACGACCACCAACAAGAACGGAGTCAGAGTTTTGCGGATCCGCTTGTATGTTAATACCATTCTTGAGAGAGTTGTTACCTAGTGATCTAGCATTAGTTCCAACAGACGCATGGAATGACACGAGAAGTGCTGGTTGTTTAATTTCAGCAACTGTGGTTCTAAGAGAATTATCAGCAGTGGTTCCACCAGTATAGATTTGACCTGCTAAAGTCTCTACGTCTTCTTTAACACTTCTTATATCAGTCTTAAGTTGATCTAGGTCAACAGTTCTCACTGTTGAAAGTGTGTTATTAATCGCCGTTGTATCAGTTTTTATATTCTGTACGTTTGTAAGTGCTGTTCCACCCAAGTCAACGTTGTCTGTACCACTTGCTAATGCTCTGGTATTTAATCCACTTGTACTATTGACTTCAATCGCACCACCAGAGAGTGGACCTCGAACGGTAATTTCTTCGCTAGTTATACCACGAACGGTAATATACCCTGATGCACCAGTAGCATTACGAATATGCACAACTGGATCAACGGTTACATTCGCTGAGAAACTGCCATTATCAACTGCGACTTTCAGTGCTGTCCCAGAAACACCTAACGGTGTCCCGTTACCAGCGAGCAATTTAACTTGTGCTGCTGTTGATCCATCAACACTTGCGATTGCTACACTATCTCTACCATAAACTAAATCTCTAGTCTCAAAACTACCACCGTGTGGTTGAGAACTAATAACGATACCACCTGTAACAGCAATTGCAGTAGCACCAGACACACCGATTACACCAATAGTATCCTTTGCAGTGCCTTCACCAGAGAGTCTTCTTGTGTTTAAGTCTCCTGATAAAGTAATACCAACTAAAGTGCCACTACTAATACCCTGAATACTAATGTAGTCGTAATCATTTCCATAAGTCTGACCAGTACCACCGAAGGGAGCAATCGCCTGATAACCTATTGTTGCACCGCGAACTCTTCTATAACTCACTTCACTAAAGGTAATACCATCATATAGTCGAACAGAACCAGTGACCTTAACAGGCATGAAGGAACTTTCTCCAGCGCCAGGATTATACGCTGTGGGTCCACTTGCACCAGCAGGTCCAGCAAAGGTAGGACCAACAACTTGAATTAACGTGGTTGCTGCGCGGGTTGTCGATGAGATACCGTCTGTTAAATCTGGACCAAGTGTTAAACTAGATTCGTTAATCGACACTCCACCCGTTACTAATAATCGACCACTTCCTGCTTCAACTCTTGCTGCTGTGGTTCCTTGAACCCCGTCAAAAATTTGAATGGGTAGTGGTGATGTTTTTGTTGTTCTGAATGTATTATCTGTATCACCCCAAGCGGCTTTAATTATCTGAACGTGGGATGAAGTAAAACCTGTACCACCACCAGATCCCCAATCTGTTGCGATTGAGTATGTTGCACCACCAATGGTTACATTATCACCTGTTTGCTCTGCCATTAGATTCTCCTGTGTCTTTATATGTATAAGAACTTGACATACTTTCTTTTTATGATAAATTACTACAAAGGAGGTTCTATGAGTTTACCTGATAAAAAAATTATCTGTGAAAAGATAATAAACGTTGCTTCTAGTTCTGGAAGTTACATTGAAGCAGTTGTGCATGTGGCAGAGGAACAAAATATTGAGGTAGAGTCTATCGCCAAGTTTTTATCAAAACCAATCAAAGAGAAGATTGAAATTGAGGCGAGAGACTTGAACATCATGCGAAATAGAAAAAGTAAACTAAAGTTTGGTTGACAAGCATAAATATTGTGGTAAGATATTCCAGAAGCAGGGAGTTCCTGCTCAGTTAGTGCGGGGGAGATCCTCGCGGAAAGGTAAGATTTATGGGTTCATTTTCTGATTTCAAAAAGCGTTCTAAAGGTAGTATCTCTGACTTGACTGCAAAGTTGGAGCAGATGAACAAAAAGGATTCGTATAAAGATGAGCGGTTCTGGACTGCTCAACGAGATTCCTCTGGTAATGGTTATGCAGTTATTCGTTTTCTTCCTGCTTCGGATGGTAATGACCTTCCGTGGGCAAAGTTCTTTGAACACTCCTTTCAGGGTGTCGGTGGTTGGTACATCGAGAAGTCTCGTACAACCCTGAACGAAAAGGATCCTGTTTCCGAAATGAACAGTCGCCTTTGGAACAGTGGTGTTGAGTCTGACAAAGATATCGCTCGATCTCGTAAGCGTCAAACTCGATACGTTTCAAACATCATGGTTATTTCTGATCCAGCGAATCCCGAAAACGAAGGTAAAGTTTTCTTGTATCGCTACGGACCAAAGATTTTTAATAAGATCCAAGAAGCGATGCAACCTGAGTTCCAAGATGAGGAACCACTGAATCCGTTTGATTTCTGGTCTGGTGCAGACTTCAAACTTAAGATTCGCAAAGTCGGTGGTTATGTAAACTACGATAAGTCTGAGTTTGCTACACCATCCGAGTTGTTCGAGGGTGATGACTCCGCTCTCGAACGTGTTTGGAAATCACAACACTCTCTTTCGGAGTTTACTGATCCAACCACATTCAAAACTTATGATGAGTTGAAGACTAAGTTGGATACCGTCATCGGTAGTGATCCTCGAAACTCTGCACCAGAAGTGCAGGAAACTGTTGAGGATACCACAGAGTCAGCACCAACGTTTGACACCGATTCAACTGAATCGAGTAACAAACAATCCACGCTTGATTACTTTAATGATCTTGCGAACGAAGACTAAGATTCAATAAATCTATCTTCACAAACCCCTCTCTTGGAGAGGGGTTTTTTTATGCAGTCCCGAAGATTCCAGCCTCTTGACGAGTTTGTGTAGGTCGTCTAAAGAAAGAACCCTCTGTATTTACTCGATCACCAGTGCTAACCACAGTAGAATTATTATTTGTTATAGAATCTCCGCCTCTTGCAGCGACCATGTTATTCACTGCTGATCCACCATTCATAACTGATCCACCAGTATTTGTTGCACCACTACCAGACATCGCTAATTGTGTTGAATTATTTGCGTTATCATTTTGCATGTTAATTGCATTTGTAGTTGCGTTATTGTCCGTATTCATAGATAAGTCATTTCCTGTAATTACGGGAGTGAAACCTTTCTGAGTAAGATCCCCAGAACTAACCCCGACTGCACTCTTGACTCCTAACGAATCATCTGTCATTTCACCAACTACGTTACCTTCAGCGTCATAGAATTGCGTAATCTTAGTTTTTCTCTCGCTAGTATCTGTAGTGGTATTTTTTGTGAACGCTTGAGATGATACTGCTCCAGCCTCAGCAAACTTTTTTGGTATTCCAGATGGAAGTTCATCGCTATCAACACTCACCGCTGGAATCAAAGCAGACACCAAACTGTATATTTTATCAGGACCAATCATACTTGCAACGATATCACCCAAGAATCGTCCAGCCAAGTCACCACCAATTGCACCGACTATTGTTCCTAGACCAGGCAGTAGTACAGAACCAGCACCACCACCAATTGCTGCACCAAGAACTCCACCAATACCCTGTGCGATTCGAGAACCAATTTGTTTTTTCTTTTCCTCTTTGGTCATCGAGGCATCATTTCGTATGCTACGAATATCTGCAACGGTAAACAAACCTTCTATCAGTGAACCAATAAGTGGGATCTTTTTAATCCCCGCTTTTAGAATACCACCTGCTCCACCTGCTTTACTAACCAGACCCTTGATAAACTCTTTTGGATTTCTGATCGCACCAACAGCACTCTTCAGACCCTTACCAACTGATTTAACACCACTTTTCGCTTTGTCGAACATTCGTCCGAAGAAACCTTTTTTCGGTTTTGGTACATCACCTTCGAGCGGAATTGGATTTAGACCAGGCGATGCAGGTATACTTGGTATCGCTGCTCCTGCTACTGCTGTTTTTGCACCTAATCCAAAGAAAGGAGTAGTTAAAACTCTCTTCGCTGATGACAGTCCTCTACCTACTTTGGTGTCTGCAACTTTCGATAAATTTTTACCAACAAATCGACCTACTTTTGTATTTTTCAAACCTGCTGCAAGTCCAGCCGCAGCAACAACACCTCGACCCACTCTTGATTTAGCGAGGGATCTTCCGAGTCTTCTCATTCTACTTACTTTTTGTGTCCCTGCTGCTGCTGCTCCGCCTGCTGCTGCTTTCGATCCACCACGAGTCAGACCTCTGGCAACTGCTAAGTCACCTGCGGTATCAAGAACGTCACCGAGTAAATCACCTTTACCCTCACCACCCTCACCACCACCAGTTGTCAACCTACTTGATGTTCCTGATCCTTCACCCTTAGATAGTTCATTCATCGCCTCTTTGTCTTCGAGTTTACTTCCTAAAGTTTCACGAACAAGAAGATCGACATTTTTATCAATATTAAATAATAAAGTTTGTATAGATGCGAGAGGAGCAGCGATGCTATCTCGAATTATATCCATGAGTATAGAATCAGATTCTCCAGATTGATCTCTTAGATCCTCAACACCCTCTGATGTTTTTACTTCTGCATCTTGTTCTTCGAAAACACCTTCGGTTCCTTCACCTTCTTGTTCAGCGTCTCGTGCTTTTCTTCTTTGTCTTCGAATATCAATCGCTTTGAAGATTTGCTTTACGCCAGGAATCGAATCAACAATACCTCTAAAGAAACCCTTCACATCCCCAACTAAGACCTCGGCTAAGATTCCGAGAAAAGTTTGTGCTTCTTTCTTTTCGTCACCTTCATCAGAAGCAGAAGTTCCCCCACCCTTTTTCTTTCCTGTACCCTCATTGATGGTTAATGTTTGTGGGTAGATACCCATCTTACGAAGTTTTTCCCCCGCCTCGTCCAGAGTTTTCGCATCAATTTGTCCTGCTCGACCGTCTGTTGAAGTGTACCGAAAGTTTTGATCACGGTCCATATCGGGGAACAAACCCATCTGACCAGCGATGTCAGTGTTTTCCTTGATTGACTTGAGGTCTTTTGCTGCCTCTTCAGTCTTTCGTCCTAACTCCTGCTTTTCAGTTGTTCCAGATTTAGATCCTGATTCGGGAGGCATAGGTATAAACCTACCCTTATCGTCTCGGAATCTTCCAGACTCATCGGGTGTTCCTCCAAAGAAGGGTAAATATGGGGTTCCGTCTTCAGGCATTCTTCCTCCGACTTATTTATCTCTGACGATTCCTTTGTGCCTCAATCTTTTTTCTTTCATCATCTAAGTATTTTTGAAGTTGTAAGACGTAAATCTCCCTTTCCCACGGCATCATGTTTTCAACTTCTGATAATTGCCACTTATGATACTGACACAACTGAAAATTCAAAACATAGTAATTATGTAAATTGTTGTGTGAAAGGGTCAGCCGAAAAAATCAGACAAACCACTCAACGTTACGGTCTGTTGCTCTTTACCTCCACCTTCTTTTGGGGTGTAATATTTTACTTTATGCTCAAGCGATGGAATTGACTCGAAAAATTTTGAGACTTCTTCAAAGTGTTCAGCGGACATAGACTCAACAAATTCGACAACTTCCTCTGGTATCACCTCATCACAATTAAATGATTCCGTTTTTGTATAAATTTCTTCAATACATGATGCAACCATCTGAATGATATTGTTTGCACCTAACACATCTGTATCAACAATTTTATTTTTTATCAAACTATTAAGTGTGGGATATCGTAAAGTAACTCCTACATTCTCACTAATTTTTATATTGTTGTCTAAAATATTCTTAGTGCTTGGTGGTTTTACCTTGGTAAGATCAACCTTAAGTGGTATTTTCTTATTTGTAATTGGACAGTTTACCACAGGCTCAACAATTTCACCTATTGATCTTGCTCTAATATTAATAAACAAATATTCAATATCTACAATCGGTAAAGATCCAGAGTCCTCTCCGCTACAGGAATCTATGAGATTTTTAAGTGCGTGATACATTTCAATCGGATCATCACTCTCCATGGCAAGAAGTAGAATTTTCTCCTCCTTTACCCTGAATGGTCTGAAGGTTACTTCTTTTTTAGAAAGAGGTAAAGTTAAATTATATGTTGGGGTGTCCGCTGTGAGTAGCGTACTAATCTTTGATGTCATAACAAACTCCTAATTATTTTGGTTTATGCTCGTATTCTCTGAATGAGAAAGAAACATTAAAAGTTAAATATTCATTGGTACTAGTATATGATAATTCAACAGGTGATATTGATTTCGGAAAAACTTCAAAAACAGCATACTGACTACTAATCGATCCATCATCTTCTAGCACATCAATTTCTAAACCACCGAGATAATTATCTCTGTCCTCTGAGAGTGTATTCTGGAATGGATCAATAATACAGTCCATCCATTGTTCAAAAAATGATCGAATTGTTTCACCTTTTTGGGAAACAAAAGTAACATCTAAATCACCAGAATATAATCGCTCATAAGGCATATCTCTTTGAGGTCCAAATGTTCGTACCTCTCTCGTGGATAATGCTCTGCCTGGAATGTTAACACTCTGTGCCCAAAACAAGTCTGCACTTGTGCTTCCCAAACACGATGGTCCGAGGACAAAAACTTCATAATTGTTTGTCCTGAGCAGTGGTTTTATTCTAAGTTCGTTTTTTAATTCTTCGATCCGTTGAAATGCCATACTAACTCCTACAATATGTATGTTACTTAAACAAATCTTTTTCTGTTACGACCTTGAAGATCCATCCCTGCTGACTACAAAACTTTTTAGCCTGTTCCCATTTAGATTGATTGATGTCATATTGAATAGTTTCACGAAGATAAGACTTTTTAGACTTATTACCCTTTTTAGGCTTTATAGATTGACTGTAAGGTTTTACTTCTAGCATGGTAGTTTCGATAGAACCATCCTTTCGTCGTGTCTCAACTAAAAAGTCTGGTATGTAATTCTTAACTTTCTTGTGTACACGAGAAAAATATGGAATCTTGATTGGTTCGTATGCCCATCTAATTATGTTTTCATTTAAATCAAGGTAACGACAAACCTTTCTCTCCCATAAAGACTTCCAATTAATTGATGTTGGATCACCTATATATTTTGAAGGGTTTATGAGTTTATAAGTACCTTTATACGCCATATTGTATGTAGGAGAACACATGAGATATCCAACAGTTAGTGCATCAGAAATACAAACGTGGGTTTCTATCGAAGCGTTTGAGGCGAAGTCTAATTTGTTGGGTGGTGATCCAAATCAAGATACTTTTGGTTCGAGCAGAGGTAGAGTTCACTTACTTGCACCGAATGTGATTAGTGAATCTAACGCTCATTCATATGAAACAATCACTCAAAGAGTGGGTGGTGCCGCTGCTGCTGCTTTTAGTGCAGATTTTTCAGAACTTTCTGCTGGAAATGCTATTAGTGCTGTTGGGGGTTCAGTGCAATCATTCATAGAGTCTTTTGATCCCACTGGTGCATCAAAGTTTGTTTCAAAATTGACTGGAACATCTATTAATCCAAGAGAAGAAAAACTGTATAAGCAACCACAATTTAGAACATTTTCTTTGGGATGGGAGTTAGCACCACAGAGTAATGCGGAGTCTGATTCACTCAATGAAATCGTAAAGTTTTTACGGACTAATTCATATCCTGTTCTTCAAAGTGGTTCTCGATATAAGTTTCCCTCTGAGTTTCGTATTGAATATTATTCAAAAGGTGGAGGCGGTGGAAGTCTAAAATCTATCGGAAGAATAGGTAAGTGTGTTTTAGAGTCTGTCAATGTTAACTCTACAGGTGCTGGTTTCTTTCAGAGATATTCTGAAGGTGGTGCAGCGTTCGTTAATTTGGATCTCACGTTCTCGGAAGCACAACTGCTTCATCAAGATCATAAAGCACTGAAGGGTCAATAATGTTTTTTGAAGAATTTCCCAAACTTAACTACTCTTTTAGGGTTGGAGACACAACTCTCAATAATGTCGAAGTTCTAGATATTTTTCGAAGGGTTTCTTTTAATTTAAAAGTATCTCCGATTAACCGCAGACCAACCACTTCTTACATACCTGAGGCTGGTGATACTGCTGAAATTATTGCAGATAAATTTTACGGGGATCCTCAATACTGGTGGTTAGTTTGTTTATTCTCTAATATAGTCAATCCATTTAATCAATTTCCAAGAACGGGTTTAGATGTAGGTGATAATCCATCTACTCATGTCGATGCATTTTTATATCTTGAACAAGAAGGTGGTGTTACTCAACGATCCGTTAAAAAGGGAGACTACGTTGTAGTAGGGACAGCGGGTTCTGGTGTAACCTATAGTGATCCTCGACTTAAGTATTTAAGAGAGACGAATATACCCTTCAATCCTGTTTCGAAAAAAGCAATTCTTAGAGTCGCATCTTGGGAAGCAAATTTATTAAAAGCAGGTGTTGTTGGTGATGTTTCACAAATTGATCCTGCTACTGACAGTTTTATTATCATGGAAAACTATGATGATGTTGACCGCTCCTCCATACCAAGAAAACTTGATCCAAAGAATTCATTCGTCACATCATTTGGTAAAGTTTTAAGAAAAGAAACAAAGGGTCAAGATAGTCTAGTTGGATTCACTGATGCAAAAACAGGGTTTCCAGTTTCTGGATTTATTGATATCCAAACAAGAAAATTATCTAACATCTATATTGAAGACAAAACAAGAAGATATCAAGGACATACATTTGGAAATACGATCATTGGTGGTTTCTTGGGAACAACTGGTAATGCAGGTAATACTTATAATCAGAGATATGAACCTGTATATCAAGTCATGGGTGAAGAAAAGATTAATAGAAATGTTCCTCTTGGGATCGTGTCAGCACAAAATGTAAGCGATTTATACGATCCATTTATACGTCAACAAAAAGTTTTAAGACTTCTCAACCCTGAGTTCAAGGATGAGGCTTTAGCACTGTTCAGACAATCACTTCGTGATGTTAGATATTCTAGACGAACCTTCAGCACACACAATCAGAAAAGACTTGGATCAGATAACAATAGTGGAACTTATTAATTATGACAACTTTGAATAGTAGAGACATTATTATATCAGAAGTGATTCTTGATACTCCGTTTGGTCAAGAATCACTTATTGAAAACAGTCACTTGTTGTACATGTCAATTTACGAGGGAATGCTTGAAGATCCACATATTTCTGCAAGACTCATGGTTCGTGATGTTACAGGGTGGGCTGATGAAATTTTACTAAACTCTGGTAATGCAAAAGCATTTATAACATGCTCTACTCCAAATGGAGAGCAAATCGAACTACCAAACTTTTATGTTTATAGTGTCACGAGTGAGGAACTTGCAGAATATACATCTGGTCGTAAATATGTTCTAGACTTAGTTTCTGAGGACGCAATTATATCTGAATATTCTATAGACCACTTATCAATTACAGACAGAAAAGATGAGGATAAGCCTTTTGTTGGAAAGGTATCTAAACTAGTAAAAGAAATCTTAACTGAGGGATCATTCATTTCTCCCATAAAAGAAATTGAGAAAACAGCAAATACGATTGTGTATAAAAAAACGGATGGAGGTGACTTCCCATCAATTAGAAAGTTTGCAGAGATCAAACCCCTATCTCTCTTACAACAATTAAAAGAGAACTCAGTCGCTGATGAAAATCCAAGTGCTGCTAACTATGTTTTTTATGAGGATCGAGAGGGATATGTTTTTAAGTCAATCGACAAAATTATCTATGATGGAAAGAGAGGGGACATTACTGAATTTATTGGAACCGCACCTGTACCCAATCAACAAGAGGATGTCGGCGGTAAACGAAGATTTTTTGATTTAGCAAGTGATCGTGTTGTGAATATAATGGAGTTGAAGTCATCTGGTGCTTTAGTAAGTACGATGAATTATAAAATTCCAAAACCTAATCTAGACTCGATGAAAAAATACTATTACGACGATGTTCGAACTCTATATTACAGAGTGAATTGTCGATTCAAGGATCATTTCCCAGCAGCGATTATAGGTTTTTTACAAGAGTGTCCCGCTGAAGGAACAGTTGATTCTGGTATTTGTCCTGATGGTCAATGTAAAGCAAGATGGCATTATGCTTTTGCAGAGGTTTACTTAGAGTTTAATTATGAATTAAAGATACCGCAATTTAAAATAAAACCCTTAGATTTAGGTGGTCTTCGATCCTATGTGGTGAATAAGAAAGATGGACCCCATTACATTTTACCTTCGGGAGGCGGTTCTCATACAGGTAAACTAACTTACGATGTCTTTGCAAATCCAGCATATAACACAATGGAGTCAGGTAATGATGGAGTCTTTAATTTTGAAAAAGACCAAGGTGGTCGAAAGGGGTGGGAGTCGCCTGGTTATCGTATAGATACTGATTTGTTTGAAAACAGTTGTGCAAAGATTCAACCGATTCGAGGATCATTTAATTATGGAGTAGGACAGAATCACGGAAGTCAAGTTCAAGAAGGACATTATAATGATGTATTTTTTGCAATCGGTAAATCATTACTTGAGGGTGAGAATGGATATGGTCCTGTTGACGACGAGGATGTAACTAATGCTTTTCCTGTCGTCGATATGAAAATATATTATGATCAACACGGTTTACCCCATTATTTCTTTACTCAATCAAATGTAATTGATGGAGAGTGTGATGAGAGAGAATATGAAGACTTCGAACCGTGTCTTGATTGTGGTGCAGATGATAAAACGAGTTCATAATGATAATGCATAGATACTGCTGTTGTGATGACGCTCAACCTGCCGCATTTATATCATTGGGACCAGATGAAACATCCATCCCAGAGAGTAGCATTGGATATGGTCAATTGGGAACCACGGAACCATACACACCATGTTCTAAATTTTGCATGATCGATGAAGATATTATTCATCCAAAAGTAGTTGCATCAAATTATGGTTTAATCGGAGTGCCCCCAGAACAACAAACTGAAGAAACAGGATTCGGACCATATCGTGATGATATTGATGAAAATGGTAAAGTTCGTATAGGTTTAGAAATGTTACTGCACCCCAACTGGGGACAAGGTTGGCGTAGGCCGAATGAGCCAGGATTTAGGTGCGGTCCAGATGCTGGAGAAGAATATAACTATCCAGCATTTCCAGGCAATTGTCCTCCTCCACCTCCAACGTGTCAAGGAAGCACAAAGCCAGGACTTCCAGGCTTAGAGTTTTTAGACGTAGATTTTACATATGATCCTGAGGCTGGACCAAATGAACTTAATAGTGTAGATAAAGTTGTAAACTTTATATTTCAAAAAATTGAAGAGAGGTTTGGAACGACTATAAAACCAGATGGTAATGTGAATGAGTTTCCAAGTCAAATATGGTTCACTATCGATACTTCAGGTTCACATACTTATAGTGAAGGAAGACAGATAGTGGACGCACTATACCAAAAATATGTAAATGAATATGGTGAGGATGTTGCTGAAAGAAGAATGAACCCCTGCTGGTATGGTGATTATTGTGTTGGTGCAGGATGTTATGAACCTGAGGAGATTACAGGCGCATGTCAAACAAATTGTAACAATTACAGTTATCCCAGAAACTTCAGTATAGAAATGTCTCCTTTAGAGAATTATATGCCCAGTATAATCTCACTTATAGATGAGCATTTTTTCTCTAAACATTGTTTGGAAAGAAGTGAGATTCAAGAAAGATGTGGTTATGATACATGTTATGAATTTCCAGGCTGGGGTGATAGGTGTCTAGCATAAATATAGTATGGATATTGAAGAACTATTTCCGAACACGCAATTAGCAATCACTCCACCTGAAACAGGAACAGAGCCTGGTGAGGAGGAGGAACCGTCACCGTATGTGGGTAAATATGATCGTGCTTACGAAACTGTGGTCCCAACGTGTTTTTATGATTTAAAGAGAGTTGATTATATTGTAAGATCAACTACAGACACACCAAGAGATATTATTGAGTCTGGATTTGAGACTGTAGGTGTGACTTATGATATTCGAGAGGAGTGGGACAAAACATCCCACGTTGAAAGTTTCCCAATTATTGAATTTCAAGATTCTTTAATCGATGAAATAATTCCTGAACCATCAGAATTAACAGACTTACATTCCTCATATGGATTTCATTATTCATCACAGTTGAATGATCATTCAAAAGCAGTTTGGTATACGCATACCGACTTAGACTATGATGTATTTGAACAAATAGATGAGGACATTAGACAACCTATAATAGAAAAAGTAAAACGTGCAAAAAGTATCGAGACTGCACTAAAGTATTGTAAGTATGTTGAGTACATCACCAAAAAAATTCAAGAACAAGAACCCGCTGAGGGAGAAGAACCTAGAGAAGTACCAAATTTTCCTCCTCCAATAATTATCGACCAAGACGGTGAAGAGGTTATTACTACATGTCAAGACTCAGAAAACATTAGTTGTGACGTTTTAGTTAGTGAAATCAATAATATTCCACTAGAGTGTGAATTGATCAAAGAAGTTTTAGGTGAGGAATATAGTGGGGTTAACTTTGACAAATACTGGTGGGAGGATTGGATTGATGATTTATCTGTTAGAAGTTTACAGGATGTAGACCCAGGCGTTCCTTTTCATGGAACCACATTCAATGGACCTAACTTTTTTAGTTCAGAGACAAGTCCTCCTTATCAAGAAATCATTGGATCGTATGTATGTCCTGTAAGTGATCTGAATCAAGGTGAAGAAGATGATACGGTCGAAGCGCCTCAAAACAACCAACCTTGGTTTGGAAACTTTGGTGGATTCACAGCAGACCCATGCGGATGTATAAGTGTGCAAGAGGTTGAAGACAATTTACCCGATTACATAAACAAATGCTCATTAGTTCCAGGCGAAAAATATCCAGAATACTTAGAGTATGTGAAGAGTAAAAATTGTAGATATTGGAACACCCCTAGAGAATTACCATTGTTACGAAATGCTCAGATGAAACACATATTATCTCAGTCTTTAGCGATAAAAACAGGTGGTGATTTTTCAATAAGGGTCGGTGATATTATTCGATTGAAAAACACACCTGCACCGCAAAAAGATGGTAACGTAGATGATGCGGTCAATGATGGTAATTGGTTGGTGGCTAGTATAAAACATGCTATCGATGTGTTGGGAAATCAGCACGATATGATTTTGAATTTAGTTCGAGACAGTAATTATAAATAAAACATGGAGCAAGCATGGTTTTAGGCGGTTTTACTGGATCTGAAGTAGCGACCAAAACGGTAGATGTACCGTACACATATTCTGACATGGGTTTTGGGTTTGTCCCTTCAAAATTTTTAAGAACTCAGGGTGTGTCTGGTGATATTTTACGAGTTTATGATGATAATAGTATAAAACAGTCTTTGAGGAATATCATTCTAACATCATATCACGAAAGACCTTTTAGACCTGGCTTCGGTGCTGGTTTAAGAAAATATTTATTTGAAAACTTTGATGAATTCGAACTATATGATTTTGAAATAAATATTCGGGATCAGATTGAAAGATACGAACCAAGGGTCACTATAGAAAGTGTCGATGCAGAAATAGTCAACGAATTTCGAGGCGGGGGATCGATTCAGGTAACTGTAAAATTTAATTACGTTCCAATCGATACGAGTAATCCTGTATCATCAGAAATTAGAATCACAACGGAAAGGGTGCGATAATGGTAACAACTGTATATGGTATAACTGGAGGAACACAGCCATTTATTGCTCTTGGTGATTTAGATTTTTTCAGTCTACGAAAGAACCTAGTCTCATATCTCGAAGACTCGAATGTTTTCACAGATTACGACTTTACAGGTAGTGCGTTAAGCACTTTGTTAGACTTGTTAGCATACAACTCTACGTTATATGGTTTCTATGCAACCATGATTGCAAATGAGTCATTCCTTGATACTGCTCAACTAGATGAGTCTGTTTACTCGCTCGTAAAACCTTTAGGTTATTTACCAACCTCTAGAAGAGGTGCTGTTGCTTCAATTACTGTAAGTGGAACGTCAACTCAAACTCAGCCTGGGGATTTATTTTTGGGTGGTGGTCTGAAGTGGACTCCTACTCAATCTTATTCAATTAGTGGTAATACAGAAATCGACATATATCAAGGTCAATTTGTTCAAGTTCCTAGTGGGGAACCTTTTGAATATTCGGAGTTTGATCCAAGAAGAATTTATCCAATACCCTCAAACTTCATTGATACAACCACGTTGCAAGTTTTTGTAGCAGCACCAGGCACAACAGATTATGAAGAGTGGCAAAATGCTAACAATCTCTCTGCGAATATAACAGGAATTCAAAGTAGCGATAAAGTATATTTTATAACAACTACAGTGGATGGTAATTACGCAGTACAGTTTGGTGATAACTTTATTGGAAAGCGACCAGAAAATGGATCTCTTATAAGATTTGATTTTTATGAAACGTCTGGTAGTGAAGGTAATGGTATCTCAGCGTTTACCTCAAACGTAGATGGTGTCTCATATGTGAGAACTAATATTGCAGGAGTCGCAGGAGCAAATAGAGAATCAATCGAAAGCGTTCGAAGTAATGCTCCACTATATTTTCAAACACAAGGTCGGTATGTAACAGCAAGAGATCATAGAGTAGGTATCCTACAAGAGCAAACTGGATTGATTGCAAGTGTGTGGGGAGGTGAGGAAAATGACCCTCCTAATTATGGTAGAGTTTATGTGAGTGCAGTTGGTCAAAGTGAAACTGGAGAAATATCTCCAATCACCGAAACACAAAAAGAAGGCATCCTCTCGATTATGAGAAATAAAGGTGTTGTTACGATTCTACCATCTTTCATTGAACCTCAAGAAGTTGTCGTTTCTCTAATCGGAAACGTTTTCTGGAATTCGGTTGAATCTCCAAGTGATATCAATTCGATTTTAACGTCAGTCACTCAATACATAACTGATTACGGAACCTCAACGTTTGAGAGTTCATTTTTATATCCTGAGTTCGCTTTGGGATTAAAAGCACTTGATCCTGGCTTAATTGGAGACACACTCACAGCATACTTAGAATTAACAATTCCACAGGATACTGTATCAGATACTATATTCTTAAGAAATACGTTATCAACACCAAATGGTATTCCAGGCACAGTTGTAGAAACCCCCAACGGGTTTACAGCAAGATTAGACGACGGAACGTTTAGAGTTGTCTTTATTATTGATGATGGTTTTGGATTACTAAAGATGTATGACTTTGGTGATTTCTCTTTCATCAAAAATGTCGGTTCTGTTGATTATCGAAGAGGAAGAATACAATTAAACGGTGTATTCCCTACAGATCCAGATGGATTTACCCTTAGAGTTCGACCGTTATCAAACACTGTTATTGCGAGAGGTAACATTCTCATCAGCACAGCAGCGAGAGATATTAATATAGTTGAGGTCGGATAATGACTATTAGTGGTGTTTTAAATAATGAAGGTAGCATTAACCCAGGCGATCAGTTTCGTCGTCTCGCTGAGGAGATCAACGAGAAGAGAGATGAAATCTTTACAACACCACTTTTTGAGTTATTGATTAGTGAGGAAGACTCATTTCAGGGTAATGTTGATTTTAACTTTTATGCAAGAGATAGACTTCCAGGGCATGTTCAAGAATTGTATGATAAGTTCACGAAGTTTATTGTTTTATACTATAAATTTTTAGAAGACCCAAGTAGAAATACGATTGCGTCGGTTGAAAGTAGTTTAGATGTTGACTTTACTCCAGACAACTTAGTGATGTTATTTAAGAGAGTCTATGCAGAGGGTTTCCCCGATAGAGTTTTTTATAACGATGAGGACGAAGGTAGAGTAACAAGAGTTGATTTTATCAATCCATCACAATCACAACTCGATGTTAGAAATTTTCTAAAGTATGTAAAAGACTTTTATAAACTAAAATCAAATGTAGAAGCATACAACTTTTTCTTTCGTGCATTATTTAATGCTTCTCCGATTGAAATATCTTACCCAAAAACAGTTTTACATTTTTGTTCAGAGGGTGCTTATAGACCAGAGACAGACGATGATGGAAATACAACGTATTACGAAAATGATTATGGACTAATTAGTGGTTTTGGTAGACTCCCTGATAATCAATACTTTCAAAACTTTTCATACTTAATTGACTCCACCATTGACTTCGCTCTCTACGAAAGACTCGTTAGACGACTGCTTCATCCTGCTGGTCTTTTCTTAGCAGGTAACTTTACTTTAAATGATGAGTTTGATCAGCCTGGTACAACAGGGACTACCAATCCGATTGAAATACCGATCATTGGTCATTATGCTCCGTATAGATTTAACACTACAGTAAATCTAAGAAGTAATGCGTCTGGAGTGGACTTGTATCCTTGTGGATATAACCCATATTTAGTTGCGGGATCTACTTACACAAGTCAGCACTTACAAGACAGTGGTGGTTTATATTACAAGTCAGAGGCTGGTGCGACAGCACACGAACCAGCAGGCACACCTCTAGGTCTTGCTGGACACACGGGATCGACAGCGGCTGATGTGTTGGATTATACATTCTTTAGAATATTCCATCATCCAAATAGTTGGACTAGAACAATCCCTAGCGGAGATGCTATGAAGAATATAGTTTTGGGTTCTATGGTGTTTTTAGAACCCCTAAATAATGAGTCGTCACCTAATAATCCGAATGAAAGTAGTTCGGGTTGTGGATTCTAATTAGGAGTAGAGATGGGAACTAGAGACAACGCAGGTATAATCAACCTTATCAATAAAACATTTGCGAAGACTTTTGTTCAAGAGGCAGAAGAGAATCCTATCACGTTTCTCGTTGGTAAATATGCATCTAATCCAAATGAGGGAACATCCAATGATTCTGTGAAGGAGTCTCTCGCTGGAGCGATTGTCGGTAAAACTCTTGAACCTAGAGATGTATATTCTATTGTTACACTAAGAAATGATTGGGTATCAGGAAAATCATACAATGCATATGATCCTACACGAGATAATTCAAATCACTATGCATTGGTAACACGATCTAATGGAGCAAGATCCGTTTGGTTATGTATTGATAATGGTAGATTTTATGAGAGTGGATTACCATCCACTGTGATGCCTGTAGGTGACTTTGGTAAGATCATAAAAACAGAAGATGGTTATAAATGGCTAAAACTTTATAATCTCACTGGTCAACTCGATAAGTTTGTTACAACCAACTTCATACCTGTTCCAACAAATGAAAATATAGCAGGTGCTTCTGCGGGATCTCCTCTCGCTTTAAGTCAGAAGAGTTTAAATTACTGGCAAACAAATAGGGGATCACTATTAAGAGTTGACGTTGATCCGATTGTATCTAAACTGCGTTGGACAAATCCAATCACCGCTGGTTTTAACCAAAGACCTGCAACAGAGGCAGTGATAAACGTTGTTCAGTCTAATGATACCATTAATGTTATTCAAGAACGTAGAGGATATAAATTAGAGGATATCGATGTTGTTTCAGGAGCAACTGGATATACTGAGACTTATAATAATTTGATACTCGGAGAGGAACCAAATTATAGTCCAGATAACCTAACCCTTGATCACTTAGTTGGTGACGCATATATTTCAACTTTAGATCGATATGGACCATTTATTAAACCTATATTTTCTCTTGGTAGTTTAGATTTACCAGCAATCTTAAACGCTGATCGTGGAATGTTTGTTGCATCGATGGACTTCAACGAGATCAAAACATCAGGGACAGAAGCAACTAGTTTTGACAGTGTTTCATTAGTTCAAAATCTAAAACACTCATCTGGAACGAACATTGAAAAGGTGATTGGTAAGAATACGGTTTTTAGAGCCTCAGACAAAATTACGTTAACTGCGGCTCCAGATCAAGCAGTTGATGACATAGTTCTGTCTCCAACTATATCTTCAAATACAAGAAGTTCATTGGGTAAAGTTGTTTCAGTTAATGCATCTCAAAAGACAGTAGAATTAGTTGGTGGTGATAAAAATATGAAACCATCAGATGTTATCTATAATAGAAATGCAACAACAAACACACCATCGTTAGTCAGATCAAGTAAAAGCGCATATGATTCATTGAGTTCATCAGTAAAGGCTGGACTTAGTTTTGCTACTTCACAATTGAGAACAGCATCAACATCGGTCGGTACAGCGGTGACACAAAAACAAATCGCTAGTTCATCAAGTGCAGTGGATTTAGGAGAGGGTCGTTTCGGGACTGACACTGTGGCACTATACACTAATAAATTTTTGTCTGGGTCAACGATTCAAAATACTCAAGGTATAGTTTTTAGAGCGATTATCGGTGGGGATGGAATCAAGGCAATATAATCGACATACATAAAGTAAAGGAAATGGGATGACAGTAACTTTCTTTCAACAATATGATTCTGGACTCGATGACTTTGAACGTAATAAAAATTACGTTCAAATGGGTTTCAGACCAGGCTTTGCGATTCAGGCGAGAGAACTGACTCAAATGCAAACAGTGATGCAATATCAATTATCCATGCTTGCAAAAGCAACTATTGGTAATGGTGGTGTTTTAGATAATAATTTAATTGTCACTCGTACTTCTGGTGCCGCTGGAGCAGCAGGAAACTTTAATATATCATTAGATGTTGGACACATTTTTATTATTCCAACAGATAAAGAAATTGGATATGTTGTTTATAATGATTCAGTGAAAACTATTGATGGTGTTGCAGTTGGTGGTCAAAACCAACCAAGAGTTTATGTGCTATACGAAGAGATTCAAGTTAATCCAAATGGAGATCCCGCTGCTCCCACTGATGGATTTGCAAGAGTTGAAGTTGATGAAACTCTAAATGATAATGCTGGTGGGTTCACTAACTCCTCTGCGCCTGGTGCATCTCGCTACAAGATAAACATTAATAGTATAGGTGTATATTATCCAGATGCAGGTGATGTTTCTCCGCTAAATGCAATCGATATTGTTAGATTTGTAAACAACGAACCAGTTGTAGGACCAAACTGAGGTAAATAATGAGTTTAGAAACGACTGGATCAGGTTTTTTTGGAGTATGTGGCGTATCATATGGTAGAGTCTATGGTATCTCCTATGGATTCACCGCAGGTTCTACGGGGAGCATCTATCCAACAGAATTTGGTGTTCATTCAATTGATCACGAAAGCGGAAACGTTGGATACACCCTCGATATAAACTTTAGAGATTTCCAGATCCCTAGTGTCGATTTAAATGACACTTTTGAAACTTGGAGAATACGAACTAATAATTCTATAATCGGCAAACTTAATAAACTTAGAGTTTACGGAGCAACTGCTGGTGATGGGATCATGGTTGCTAATTCTACAGGCGGTACACTTGCAATCGCTTTCAATGGTAATGTTCTTAGACAAAATACTACGTTCTGTAATGACTTGCATGTTGGTGGTAACTTTTCAGTCGCAAATACGAGTATTGGATCACAGTCTGCAACCGCAGGAACATTCCAAGGTGGATTTAACTTTACCGAAAAAATCTTAGTCCTAAATCATAATGATCAAGCACCTAGTTGCAACTATAGTGGTCTGCTTTTGGGTGGTGGTGCAACAGGTCCAAGTCCTGCTTCAGTTAGCACTGCTGGTGATTTAGATGACGCTTTTGTGTTTGACCGACCTTATCTCTTGCATAAAGATGCCTATTGGAGAACTAAAGAAGGCATGTGGTTCGAGGGATACGTTGATCATCGTGAAGTCTTTGCTGGTCCTGAGACTGGATCAACTAGCACGTTCTATCCGAATGGTCCTTACGGAATAACGATGTGTAAAGAATCGTTACCAGAGTTTGGTGTTTCACGTTTTTACTTTGGTCCTACTCTTGCATCACATAACTTCCTCGACATTGATGGACGAGGAGGTATCGCAGGTTCAACTGGTTATGTGTGGCATGATACATCAACACCCACTGGTGCGACTGTAGGTGGTGCAACGGGAGCGATTGTTCTGTCAAACACTTCTGGTGAATTACTTGAATTTGATACTGCCTTTAGTGGAACGGGATACGCAACGACTAATATTTATAGAGGTGCAAACAGACATAGAATTGTTCAATCTGCTCACGGTCTTCAGGTAGGTAATGTTATTCGGTATGATGGTACTGCTGGTTATACTTTTGCAAGTGCTGTTGGAGAGGGCGGTGTTGGTGGTGTAGCAGCAGCAGAAGTTCTAGGTGTGGTATCGAAAGTCATTGATATTAACACTTTTGATATTGCATTTTTAGGAGAGGTTAATGCAGACAATTGGTCTGGAGTGAAAATCGAAAGTGGTGCTGCTCTCGAACCAGGCTGCGTTTACTTCCTATCTCCATTCGGTGCAAATCAGCGTGGTAAAATTACGAAAGTAAAACCAAATGTCATTGGACAAATTCATAAACCAGTCATGCTTGCAATCGGAGCAAGTTCAGGTATTGTTTTACCTTATGCTGGTGTTGTTCTAGGTGAGAGTGGTTGCACCGCATCGGTTGGAACAACTTCTAATCTCGCTGGTGCTACAGCAAACAATTCAAATTCATTCTTCAGAGGATATAACACGAGTGAACAATCGTTTGCAGTTGGTGATGTTGTAGAATTTACAACTTCAACATCGAGTGGTATAAAGAAATCAGACAGTAGATTTAGTCCCAATCCCGTAGGCGTTGTCATTTCTGATAATGAAACGACTGGAATAATTGAGATTGTAACGAGTGGACAGAGAAGCCTTGATTATGATATTGTTTCTGAGTTTGGAACATACTACTTGGGTGACAATGGTAGTCTTGTAAAATCTCCACCACAAAACGCAGTTAAAGTTCTCGATGCTTTGAGTTCATCTTTAATTAATGTAAACATTCAATCTACAGTTTTGAATAATCCTCAGTCTGCAAACTTTGGAGCGACAAGAAGAAGAGGAACTGTAATTGGATCTGTCGGTGAAACACTCTTACTTCAAAGTCCAACTGGTGCTACAGGATTTACCTACGATGATGCTGGAATTGTTAAGGACAATGAATTATTAAATGGTGACTTTGGAATATGGCAGAGAGGAATCGGACTTACTGGTGGAACCGCAGGATTTACTGCTACAAACCACACATACTTTGCAGATAGATGGATTCGTATATCTCAAACTGGTACGGGTGGTGTAAGTGGAACTAACAATCCGTTAAGTGGTTTGTCTGGTGGAACTCATAGAGTCTTAACTTACAAACTTGAAAGAAAGTCATTCAACAAAAATCAAATTGAAGTTGAGGGACACCCCGATTTTTATGCGAGAGTCAAGGGTGCGATTTCTTTCGCTGGTGGAACCAACAACAATGAATGGTATAAGGTTGAACAAAGACTAGAGGATGTGACATCATTCGCTGGTGAGGTTATGACTACATCGTTCTATGTTAAAGGTAGCACCGCAGGATTCTGTAGTTTGTGCTGGATTCAAAACAGAGATGGTACAACTGGTGCGCCTCCAGGCTATCCTCATGGAGATCCGAACAATCCCAAGGGAAATACTGCGAGTGAGATTTGGACACCGATTACAGACTTTAGAGTAACAACAAACTGGGCGAAGCATTCTTATGCTTTCGTGGTTCCAGAAGTCACAGGTATTTCGGGTGCCTCTGGTGCAAACGTTGGAATCACAGGAAGTCATTTTGCTTCACTTGCATTCTTTACACAACTCACTTCGTTACCGAATAACACAGCGAAGAATGTTTACTTCAACGGTGATTTGGATTTAGCGAAAGTGAAACTCGAAAGAGGTAACGTCGCAACTCTAAATAAACCTGTCGATAAAGTGAAGGAACTTGAAAAGGTACA
>CEOE01020023.1_pt1 | contig 27270 bp, 28 predicted proteins | sample 530211 | NCBI WGS metagenome assembly CEOE01 (sample SAMEA2619779, study PRJEB7988) | marine metagenome | isolation source: saline water (ENVO:00002010), including
CAGTCCGACATCTATGATCAGGATCTGAAGGACAACATGCGCGAAGGTACCGCCATCGCATTCGCGCACGGCTTCAACATCCACTTCAGCTTCATCGATCCGCGTCCGGACCTCGATGTCTTCATGATCGCACCGAAGGGCCCGGGCCACACCGTGCGCTCCGAATATGTGCGTGGTGGCGGTGTGCCGTGCCTGGTTGCCGTGCACCAGAACGGCTCCGGCAATGCGCTCGAAATCGCGCTGTCCTATTCCTCCGCCATCGGCGGTGGCCGCGCAGGCACCATCGAGACCAGCTTCAAGGAAGAGTGCGAGACCGATCTGTTCGGCGAGCAGGCTGTCCTCTGTGGCGGTCTCTGCGAGATGATCAAGGCCGGTTACGAAACGCTGGTCGAAGCCGGTTATGCGCCGGAAATGGCCTATTTCGAGTGCCTGCACGAAGTGAAGCTGATCGTCGATCTGATCTTCGAAGGCGGCATCGCGAACATGAACTACTCCATCTCCAACACGGCCGAATATGGCGAATACGTCACCGGCCCGCGCATCATCACCGATGCGGTGAAGGCGGAGATGAAGAAGGTTCTCGAAGACATCCAGTCCGGCGATTTTGCACGCCGCTGGATGCTGGAAAACCAGGTCAAGCAGGCCGGTTTCAAGACCATGCGCCGTCGTGCCGCCGAGCACGATATCGAGGTGGTCGGCGAGAAGCTGCGCGCCATGATGCCGTGGATCTCCCAGAACGCTCTCGTCGACAAGGCGAAGAACTAAGCTGCCAAATTAACCTGGCAGAACTAACCTGAAGGTAGCGCGGCGGCGATTCTGTCGCCGCCGCGCCGCCACTTTCGCGCATTAGAAAATTTTTGCTAAAGCGCTACGACAATTAAATTACATAGTAAGCTGATTCTTTGATATGATTCCCCCGTGGCGTCACCGAATTCGGGTGGACAGCGAGAGGGAAATGCAACGGGTGACCGTTTTCCGTTGCAAGGCCGATCCGAACTTTGGTCTATTCCGGCGGCGGCACTATATGTGAACCGATTCCGAAGCGCGCGACCGGGCTGAACATAAATGTTTTTTGCAAACCTACTTGGCATGCTCTCCGCCGATATGGCGATTGACCTTGGGACCGCGAATACGCTGGTCTACGTGAAGGGCCGGGGCATCGTTCTCAATGAACCGTCGGTTGTTGCCATCGCCACTGTGCGGGGCAAGAAACAGGTTCTCGCCGTTGGTGACGAAGCGAAACAGATGCTTGGCCGTACGCCAGGAAACATTCAGGCGATCCGGCCGCTGCGCGATGGTGTCATCGCGGACTTCGAAGTCGCCGAAGAAATGATCAAGCATTTCATCCGCAAGGTGCATAACCGGCGCAGCTTCGCCAGCCCGCAGGTTATCGTCTGCGTGCCGTCCGGCTCGACCGCGGTTGAGCGCCGCGCCATTCAGGAAAGTGCAGAGAGTGCTGGTGCCCGCCGGGTGTTCCTGATCGAGGAGCCGATGGCCGCTGCGATCGGTGCCAATCTGCCGGTGACGGAGCCGACGGGCTCCATGGTCGTCGATATTGGCGGCGGCACCACCGAGGTTGCCGTGCTGTCCCTTGGCGGTATCGTTTATTCCCGCTCTGTCCGGGTTGGCGGCGACAAGATGGACGAAGCCATCATCGCCTATATCCGCCGGAACCATAACCTGTTGGTCGGTGAGGGCAGTGCGGAACGGATCAAGAAAGAAATCGGCTCTGCCTTCCCGCCGGAAGACGGTGTTGGCAAGACTCTGGAAATCAAGGGCCGGGATCTGATGAACGGCGTGCCGAAGGAACTGGTGATCGACCAGAGCCAGGTCGCCGAAAGCCTGGCCGAGCCGGTCAGCCAGATCATCGAAGCGGTCAAGGTCGCTCTTGAGCAGACCCCGCCGGAGCTTGCCGCCGACATCGTCGACAAGGGCATCGTGCTCACTGGTGGCGGTGCGCTGCTGGGCAATCTCGACTATGTGCTGCGGCACTCGACCGGCCTGCCGGTCTCCATCGCCGACGACCCGCTTTCCTGCGTTGCGCTCGGCACCGGGCGCTGCCTCGAGGAAATGAAGGTACTCCGCAATGTTCTCATCGGTGCTTACTGACCGGTGAAACTGCGATGATGGATTTGGCGTAGGAAGGAGCAGACAGGAATGGGGCGTAGACCGGCATCATTTTCCCGCGTCGCCCAGCCTGTGCGAACCCTTTGGCAGCGCTTTGCCTTCACTGCTCTCGTTCTGGCCGCTTTTGGCCTGATGCTGCTCGGCAAGGCTGACATCGTTGTCGTCAAGCGGTTGCAGATCGCTGCCGTTGATGCTGTCGCGCCTATTCTTGATGCCTTGTCTCACCCTGCCGCTGCCGTCTCCAAAGGCGTTGAAACCGCTCTCACTCTGCGGGACCTGCATGCGGAGAACGAGCGGTTGCGGGAAGAGAATAGCCGCTTGAAACAATGGCAGCATGTCGCTCATCTTCTGGAATCCGAGAACAAGGCGCTGAAGCGCCTGACACGTCATGTCGGGCCGCCGCCGGTCAGCTATATTTCCGCTCGTGTGATCGCCGAAGCCGGTGGCCCGTTCGTCCGTAGCGCCTTGTTGAACGCGGGACGCCGCAGCGGAGTCCGGCGCGGCCAGGGCGTGGTCTCGGAAGACGGACTTGCCGGAACCGTTGTCGAAGTCGGCGAGCTGCACTCGCGTGTGCTTCTGGTGACGGATCTGAACGCCCAGATCCCGGTTCTGATCGGTGCGGCGCGGGAGCCTGGCATTCTGGTCGGCGACAATACGAACCATCCGCGCATTCTTTATCTGCCGCAGAACAACCGGGTATCTCCCGGCGATCTGGTGATCAGCTCCGGCCATGGTGGCATGCTGCCATCCGGCTTGCCGGTCGGTACCGTTTCCTCCGTCTCTGAAAGCGGTATTCGTGTTACGCCGGTGGTCGACTGGACCCATCTCGAGTTCGTCCGGATCGTCGATTACCGGATGCAGGGGGTAATCCCCGGTCCCATGGACCCGCCACCCTTTACCGTATTGGCACCGGACCCGGAACCGAGCCTGGTTGAACGGCTCGGCGTGACTCGCGGGAAGACCGATAGATGAAGACGAGTTTCGTCCAAAGAATGGATCTTTGGGCGCGCCATCTGATGCCTGCCGTGACGATGTTGCTGCTGGTGCTCGTGAGCGCGGTGCCGCTAGGCATTCCGGGTTATGCGCAGGTCTCGCCTGCCTTCACGCTGATGGCCGTCTTTTACTGGGCCGTTTACAGGCCGGATCTCACACCGCCTTCAGTGGTTTTCCTGACAGGTCTGGCCGAGGATCTGGTGCATGGCTATCCGCTCGGGCTGACCGCAGTGATCTTCCTCGCCGTCTATGGTGTTGCCACGACCCAGCGTCAGACTTTCCTGACCAAACCTTTCTTCATCGCATGGGGCGGTTTCGTCATCATTTCCTTCGGCGCGTTCCTGCTGGACTGGATGCTGATGTCGCTGTTTTCGCTAGCTTGGATCGTCCCAGACACGGTGCTGGCCCGCTTTGGGCTGACGGTGGCACTTTTCCCGGCCATGGCCTGGCTCTTCGTTCGCGTTCACCGCTATCTAGTGCGATAATGTGCGGATGAAGAACCCAAAGGATCAAGATACCAAGAGGGCCTTCACCCGGCGCTCGCTGATACTCGGAGCGGGCCAGCTTGGTCTGGTCGGTGCGCTTGGCGCGCGGCTCTATTATCTGCAGGTGGTGGAAGCGGACCGGTACCGGACGCTTTCCGAGGAAAACCAGTTCAATCTCGAGCTGCTGCCGCCGACCCGCGGACTGATCGTGGACAGGAACGGGATTCTGGTTGCCTCGAACGAGGACAATTTCCGCGTCGATCTCGTGCCGGAACAGACCGGCGATGTGCGTGCCACCATCGATGCGCTGCGCCAGGTGGTGCATGTGGACGATTGGGATGTGAAGCGGGTACTGAAGGAAATCTCCCGCAAGCGCAGTTTCGTGCCGGTGACGGTGGTGGAAAACCTGACCCGGGAGGATATCAGCCGGGTTGCGGTCAACGCACCGTATCTGCCAGGTATCCGGATCGAAGAGGGGCGCTCCCGGGTTTATCCCTATGGCTCCAAGGCAGTGAATATCACCGGCTATGTGGCGGCGGTTTCCGACACGGAGCTGACCGGCGATCCGGTGCTCGAGTTGCCGGACTTCCGGATTGGCAAGAGCGGGGTTGAAAAGCTTTACGATCAGGAGATGCGTGGCTCCGCCGGGCGCCGTCAGGTCGAGGTAAACGCGCTCGGCCGGATCATCCGGAAACTTCCGGGCGACGAGGGGCAGCCGGGCAAGAACGTCCATCTCACACTGGATATGAACCTGCAGGTCTTTGCCCATGAGCGGCTTGAGCGTGGCCACGCGGAACGGGTTCCCATTGCGGATATCCGGGTGCAGGAAGCACTCGCGCGATCTGGTGTGCCGAAGCGCTATCTGGAGAATGACGACGGAACGGTGTTTCTCGACAAGGACGGCAACATCGTGCAGGGCGAAAGCGGTGCCGCGATTGTCATGGATGTCCATACCGGCGAGGTGCTGACCATCGCCTCGACACCGGGTTTCGATCCGAACAACTTCAACAAGGGACTGAGCGCCCGTGATTGGGAAAACCTGCTTTCCAATCCGCGTCACCCGCTGACCAACAAGGCAATCGCGGGGACCTATCCTCCGGGCTCGACCTTCAAGATGATCGTGGCGCTGGCGGCGCTGGAAGCGGGTGTGATTGGGCCGGAGACGGAAGTCTATTGCAACGGCCATACGGACCTTGGCAACGCCCGCTTCCACTGCTGGAAGCGCTGGGGCCACGGCAAGATGAACGTCATGGACGCGCTTGAGCAGAGTTGTGACGTCTATTTCTACGAGGCGGCGAAGCGGGTCGGTATCGACCGGATCTCGGAAATGGCGCGCCGTTTCGGTCTCGGCGAAACTCTGGAGATCGAGCTGCCGGGTGAGCGCAGCGGCTTGATCCCGACCCGGGAATGGAAACTCGCCGTGCGTGGCGAACGCTGGCAGAAAGGCGAGACCCTGATTACCGGTATTGGTCAGGGATTCGTTCTGGTGACACCGCTGCAACTCGCGGTCATGACCGCACGGCTGGTTAATGGCGGCTATGCGGTAAAACCATCCCTGATCCGGCGAGAACGAGGCGATGCACCGGTTCCTAAACTGAATGTCTCGCGCGGGCATCTTGCGTATGTGCTGGAAGGCATGCGGCGGGTGGTGAATGGCGCACACGGTTCGGCGCGCAGTGCGAAAATCCCGGAATCGGGCTTCCAGGTTGGCGGTAAAACCGGAACCGCGCAGGTCCGGCGGATTACCAAGGCGGAACGGGCGACCGGCGTGATCAAGAACGAGGATTTGCCCTGGCGCGAGCGAGACCATGGGCTGTTTGTCGGCTATGCACCGGCTGAAGCGCCGCGCTATGCGGTCGCGGTGGTGCTGGAGCATGGCGGCGGCAGCAAGTACGCAGTGCCGATTGCCCGGGATATTCTCGCCCGGGCCATGGAAGTCGACGGGTTTGAAGCATCCGAGGCCGAACCGGTGGAGATCCTGCCACAGGCTCAGCCTGAAACGGATCAGGGTTAAGCCATGGCGACCGGCATGCATTCAAACTCTCTCAATCCGCCGGAGCTGACACTCGGGATCAAGCTGCAGCAGATCAACTGGGGGCTCATCCTGCTCCTGACGCTGATTGCCTCTGTCGGTTTCGCCATGCTCTATTCGGCGGCCAACGGCAGCTGGACGCCCTGGGCCATGCGTCAGGCCATCCGGTTCGGTGTTGGACTGGTGATCACGCTTGGCATCGCGCTGGTCGACCTGCGATTCCTGATGCGCTGGGCCTACGCCTTTTACTTCCTGTCTCTCGGCCTGTTGGGGGTTGTCGAGATTGCCGGCGAGATCGGCATGGGCGCACAGCGCTGGATTGATCTCGGTGTCTTCCGCCTGCAGCCGTCAGAGCTGATGAAGCTGGCGCTGGTGCTTGCCCTGGCGCGGTATTTCCATCGCCAGACATTCGAGGAGGTCGGCCGCATCCGCAGCCTGTTCGTGCCACTGGTTCTGGTCTTCGCCCCGGCGATTCTGGTGCTGCGTCAGCCGGATCTGGGCACGGCCGGCATGATTATCCTCGGCGGCGGGGCGATTTTCTTCCTTGCCGGTGTGCGGATCTGGAAATTCGTTACCGTTCTGGTGCTCGGCCTGTCTGCTATCCCGATCGGCTGGCAGTTCCTGCATAATTACCAGAAGAACCGGATCCTGACGTTCCTCAACCCGGAGAACGATCCGTTGGGCGCCGGGTATCACATCCTGCAATCGAAGATCGCGCTCGGCTCGGGAGGGCTTTTCGGCAAGGGATTCCTGCAAGGTTCCCAAAGCCATCTGAACTTCCTGCCGGAAAAGCAGACCGACTTCATCTTCACCATGCTGGCTGAAGAGCTTGGACTGGCGGGGGCGTTATTCCTGCTCCTGCTCTATGTTCTGGCGCTTGGCTACGGCTTTGCCATCGCGCTGCGTTGTTCCAGCCAGTTCGGCCGCTTGCTGGCGCTCGGAACAACAACGACACTGTTCCTCTATATGTTCATCAACATTGCCATGGTGATGGGGCTGATCCCGGTTGTCGGCGTGCCGTTGCCACTGATCTCTTACGGCGGGACAGCGATGCTGACGGCAATGATCGGCTTTGGCCTGATCATCAATTGTTATGTTCATCGTGATATCGAGATCGGCCGGCAGGGCCTCGAAGACCAAGACTGAGGCCGCCGCCCGAGTAGTGCGGCGCTGAAATGCTCTATGGTTGAGTTTTTCATAATTGGAAAAGCGCTTTAATAGACTTTTAAGGGGTTTTTCTGTTAAACTTACGCGAATGAGTGTTTTGTGGATGTGATGCTGTCCGTCGTCTTAGAGGCGGGGTTGAACTGGTTGGTGACCGTTGGACAATATTGAACGCAAAAGCCTGAAAATTTTGGCGAACTCTACTCGGGAAAGTCAGGGCGATAACGACCTCACGCGTAATCTTGATGCAGCGGCCGAAACCGGCGATCGAGAAGAGTACGACCGGGCGCGAGACAGCTTCGATTCCCTGCCGCCGGAAGAGCGGCGCAGTATCGGTAGCGGCGCGGTAGAGCAGGCGGAAACAGCCCGGATCGAAGCGAAACTCTCCAAAGCGACACGCGGTCGCCCTGTACCTCCGGCGGAACAAGCCGAAGAAGAGCGCGATATGCTCGGACTGGACTGGGTTCTGGGAAAGCCTGAGGGCGCGCCAAAGGCGGCGCGCCAGAAACAGTCCCGGATGCAGGATCCGGAAGTGACGCAGCCAGCGACAAAGGCGCCTCTGCCGGATGATGGCGAGGGGAACTGGAACTGGCAGGCTCTGCCGGACGATCCAACCCTGCGCGGAGGCAATAAAGAGAAGGATCCGCTGCAGGAGCTGCGAGAGCAGTTGCTCGGTCCGGACTCAGGGCAAACCTGGCGCCGATCCCCACCCTCCGGAGAATAGTCCAAAACCCGCTTGCAATCGGATCACGCCTTTAGTATCAATCCGCTCCTTCGACGGGCGGGCGCATAGCTCAGTTGGTAGAGCAGCTGACTCTTAATCAGCGGGTCCAAGGTTCGAGTCCTTGTGCGCCCACCACTCTCCGCCTTGAAAAATATTTTCCAGATTTGTGCGGAATGTCCAACGGGCAGTCCGAAAAACGGCCATCTGCCGTTGTGGTCAGATTTTGGGGACTCTTTCGAAGTCAAGAAACGCAATGAGTTTATTGACGGTATTATCGTCGTCCGATAGCGGGAAAATCGCTCGTTCAATCGTATGGTGATAATCGTTTAGTTTTCGGAATTCGTGGTCTGAAAACACCGGGCGCTTCTCGGAGACAGGAAGATGGTATTCTTTCAGAACCTTGTTTCTGACATCTCCAAAATCGATCTCGTTCATATACTTGCCAGTATAATCACTGCCGTACATATCGACGATTTTCGTCCCGACCAGACGAATTCTTAAATGTGCATCGCTACCTTCGACATCAATCAGGATGATGGAGGAGAGCAATCGAGGCATTTCCAGCGGGTCGAAATCCGACCGGCTGGCCATCCGACGCGTGCCGCGCTTACTGTTCCAGAGTTTAAATGCTTCACGAAGAAGCGGTGATCTCACTCTTTCGAACTGTTTTTCATCAATGCTCAAGGGCAACACCGCATCAATTTTAAGCCAGATTTTATAGGCTGGTTTCTCAGGGTACCAATGATGGCATGTAAATGTCAGGGGCCATCCATGAATCGGGGAGCCGTTGCTGAAATTGTCTGGCGCTTGAGAGCAGAAAGGGTCAGGAAACCGGCCCGCAGCCCTTGATTTGTGCCGTGGCGCTGCCGTCCGGCAGAAAGACTGCGGTTGCAGGATCTTGCCCTATTGTCGTGATGACAATCATTGCGCCCGCGATTTCCGATGAATCGACGACCGTCTGACCGTAGGGGCCATCGGGCAATGTGTCGTCGACATCCACGGTAAAGACGACGCGGCCGCGCCCTTCGAGCCTGTCAAACAGGATCGAGGCAACACGGTCGCCGTCCGTGACGGGGGCGAAACTCCGGACCGCGTCCCGGCCCTCGGCTATGCCGAATGGTTCATAGACGCTCGCACCCGCGCCGCCTTCGGTAATGTCGAACAACAGGCCACCGGCGGAGCTTCGCAGATCGATCTGCATGCCGAAGTCGTAATATTCGCAATCGTTCCGGTTCTCGACGATGAAGAGATCGGAGGGCGATGCTTCGATAAAGGTCACGACGAGATCGGCCAGCGCCGCCGAAGGCAGCAGGGAGAGGAGGGCTGTGAGGAGTGTGCGGCCGGTCATAAGGACGGATATAGGTCGGTGTACGGAGTTGCACAGAGGCTTGCCCGTAATCACGTCACGTCAGCAATTTTGCTTCTGTGCCTTAGCGAGTGCGAAGCGTCTGACTGTTGTATCGCGGGGCGCCGTCCAGCATGCAAACCCCGATGACCTTTTAGTGAATATACAGGAATTGTAGCTGTTGTAGCCTATATGCAGACAAACTTGTCTGTAGTGGGAGATCAAGCATGCAAAAAATCAAAACAATACTGACGGCCTTCGGTTTTTCCGCCGCTCTTCTCGCAGCGGCTCCGGTATTCGCGGACGGCCACCTGGAAAAAGCCATTGAGGCGCGCAAGGCGGTGATGTCGCTCTATTCCTTTAATCTCGGCCAGCTTGGGGCGATGGCGAAAGGCAATGTGGCCTATGATGCGGCGGCGGCGAGTGCGGCTGCGGGCAACCTCGCGGCGCTGGCCGCGCTGGATCAGGGAGCGATGTGGCCCAAAGGCTCGGATGCGACCGCGATGCCCGACAAGACCCGCGCCAAGGCTGAAATCTGGTCGACCTATCCCGAGATCAGCGGGAAGAGCAAAGCGCTCGTCGATGCGTCGGCGGCGATGGCCAAGGTTGCCGGTGATGGCCTGCCTGCCCTGCAAGGGGCGATCGGTAGTGTCGGCCAAAGTTGCGGTGGATGCCATAAGCCTTTCCGTGCGCCTAAATAACCGAAGCTTGCTCCGTAGGAGCCCGGCTTATGGCCGGGCTCCACGAAACGCGCGGGAGAGGGTGTGATGACAGGTAGGGTGCGCCGGGCATTGCTCGGGGTTGCGGTTCTTGCCGCCGCTGGAGCTGTTGCCGGATGGGTTCTGACGGCGCCGAAGATGGTGCCGGAAGACAGCGTGCCCGTTGACGGCGGCGATGCCGAACGTGGCGAGGTGATTTTCGCCATTGGCGGCTGCGTCTCCTGTCATGCGGCGGGTGGCGCGAAGGAGGAGGAAAAGCTGGTCCTTGCCGGCGGCCGGTCTTTCGTCACCGAATTCGGGACTTTCTACGCGCCGAATATTTCCTCCGACCCCGAAGCCGGCATCGGGGCGTGGCGCATTGTCGATTTCGTGAATGCCATGAAGCATGGCGTTTCGCCTGATGGCAGTCATTACTACCCTGCTTTTCCATATACGTCTTACGCCCGGATGAAGACCGAAGACCTGCTGGATCTCTGGGCCTACCTGAAGTCTCTGCCAGCGAGCGGGCAGGCGAACACGCCGCACGCGGTAGACTTTCCGTTTTCGGTCCGGCGCGGTCTCGGACTCTGGAAACAGCTCTATCTCGATCCTGCTCCGGTGCTGGAGGTCGGAGCCGATCTGGAGAGGGGGCGCTATCTGGTTGAAGGGCCGGGCCATTGCGGGGAATGCCATACGCCGCGTTCCGCTATCGGCGGCCCCGATCTTTCGCGCTGGCTGGCAGGCGGGCCCAATCCGGACGGGAAGGGCTCCATCCCGAACCTGACGCCGGCTGGCAAAGGTATTGCTTCCTGGTCGGAAGCCGATATCGCGGAATATCTGAAATCCGGGTTCACTCCGGATTTCGATACGGCCGGCGGCTCGATGGTCGAGGTGGTTGAGAATACCAGCCTGTTGAGCGATGGGGATCGCCGCGCTATTGCCCGTTACCTCAAAGCCATTCCGTCGATTGGTACGCCGGAATAAGAGGCTTCGAGGTGCGCGGGTTGTTGCGGGAGCGTTGGTTGCCGCGGGACTATCTCGTCAGGCCGCAATCGACCCTTGATCCCATGCCTGGATGGTCTCCCGGATGCTGTCATCGAGATCAATGAACTCAGCGCCGAACCCTTGGACGCGTTTACGTTGACGGATGACCCGGGCTTGAACCATGCCGAAGCCGGTCAGGTCGACATCAAGAACGGAACCTTCCGGGATCTGCTGTTCGGTTCCGATTTCGAGGCCGGTTTCCGAGATGTTGTGGATGATACAATCGTACCAATCCTCTCCGATGCGGAATCGGGACGTTTCCATGAGCGTTTTGCGTTCCGCTTTGCGCCGGTTTCCCGCTGCGGATTCTCTGACAATGGCTGTCAGTCTGCCCTGCAGCTCCTGCATCTTGCTTGTGATCGTGGTTGCGGAGGTACTGATCTCCTGTGACATGGTACCGTTTTCCTCCGCCGAGGCAGCGACGCCAGTGATCTTGCCGGAGACTTCCTGAGTGCCCATGGCTGCTTCCTGGACATTCTGTGTGATTTCATTGGTAGTGTCGGTCTGCTGCTCGATAGCGGCCGTGATCTGTTCCGAGATCTCGTTGATTCGCACCACGGTTTCGCCGATCGCACGCATTGCCTGGACTGCCTCGCTGGCGATGCTCTGAATACTCTGGACCTGCCCCGCGATGTCTTCCGTTGCGCTGCCGGTCTGGTTGGCGAGAGACTTCACTTCCGATGCAACAACCGCGAACCCTTTGCCCGCTTCGCCCGCGCGCGCAGCCTCGATGGTCGCATTGAGAGCCAGAAGATTGGTTTGCTCGGCGATATCCGTGATCATGTTGACCACCGCACCGATCTTTTCCGCCGCACTGGCAAGCCCTTCCACCGTCGCGTTGGTTTTCTCTATCTCGGTTGTTGCTTCCCTGGCGATGTTGGTTGATGCACCGACCTGCCGGCTGATTTCCTGAATTGACTGGGACATCTCCTGGGATGCCGCCGCCACGGTGTTGACGTTCACGGTAGCCTCTTCCGAAGCTGCCGCGACGGCCATGCTTTCCTGCCTTACATTCTCCGCCGACAGGTTCATGGTTTCCGAACGCAGGCGCATTTGCTCCATTTCATCGGCGATGGAGGTGACGGCTGTTTTTAGCTCTTCTTCCAGCTTGTTGCTGAGCGTCAGCATTTCTTCCTGCAGGCGGCGTTGTTGTTCCTCCTGCTCCTGCTGCCGGGACTCGGTCATCTGCTCAAGCTCGATGCTGGCTTCCTTAAAGACGGAAACGGCTTCCGCCATGCTGCCGATTTCGTCTCTGCGGTCGAGCGCCGGCACATTCACGCTATAATCGCCGGTGGAGAGACGGGCCATGGCGGAGGTCAATTTCACGATCGGTCCGGCCACCGCATTGCCGATAGCCACGCCACTGACAAGTCCTCCGACCAATCCAAGGCTGGCAAGAACAATGATGATCTGAAAACTTTCTTGTTCATGTGCTTCAGCTGCATAGAGTGAGCGTTGCGTGAATTCTCCGATCGCGTTCAGGATTTCTTCCATCTTGTGGTCGAGGTTGGTTTCGAGGGCTTCTGCCTTTTCGGCGAAGCCGGTTGCGACCTCAATGTCACCCTCTCTTTGGGCTTTAAATGCGGCTTTGGCCTGAACTTCGTAATCAGCGTGAAGGAGCTTTGCTTCCTCGATTTGTTTTGCCACGGAAGTAAATTCCGCGACCGTGTCAGTCGAGCCGTGGGACGAGCTCACTTCAATCGCGTGCTGCAGTTTGCCTTCAAGCTCCAGGAATAGGGCGTTTGCTGTTTTACTTTGTTCCTCGAACTTCTCGATTTCCTTGGCGACCAACTCACTGAGGTTGGCGTCCTGCCTCTGAATACCGGAAAATCGCATGGCCTTTTCAAAATGAATGGCCTGCTCTAATTGCAAGACTGTCACTTTGGTCAACTGCCGTGTGATCGGCATGTCCTCTTCTGCGATCTCTTTCAGCTCAATGCCGATCAGGTTCATTGAGAATACGGCATAGATCAGAGCGACAAGAGGGAGGGGGAGAGTGATCAGGCATACGCCAATGATTTTCTTGCGGATCGATAAACTCGAAAACATTTAGAGAAGCCCTTCGCCAAGACGTTCAACGGGTCGTTGTATCAAAAATTGTACAGACAACCCTTTCCCATGCTCTCACTTGATGCATATATTGCCCATAATTCCAGTGTTATTTCGTGAGAAATAATGATGTTTTAGTGAGAAAGTGTCATCTGATGGTATGGGATTTGCTATTCAGAGTTTATAAATAAATAAATTAATAATCTATTAATATAAATATTTATTAACGTTCCGTGGGCTTGGGGGCTTTTGTTTCTGAGTGAATGGGCATATTCCCCGATCATTTTTTCAGAACTGTATTGAGTAATGATTTATGGATAACTCTTTCATAGATTGTGTGGTTGTTGGCAGATAAATTCCGCATGACGGAATCTGATGCGATGGGATTGAGGGTTTTCTTACGCATCGATGCTCGGTTTTGATTGCGGAAACCCTTCTTGCTTCCAGTTACCTGCTCGGTTGCGGTAGGGTGGGTTCTCATTTCAGGCTGTAATTTGAGCAGCCATTTGGTCGTTTATGCGACCGTTTCCCGGACTATTCACACACGACCGGCCAGAGCGGCCACTCCATGGCTCCCTACGTCTCGCCGCTATGGCAGGAATTTGAAAGGAACTGGTAGAAATGCCGATCAAGAACCGTATCGCCGAATTCGAAGGCGAAATGCGCGAATGGCGCCATGATTTCCACATGCATCCGGAGCTTTGCTACGAAGAGACCAGAACGGCTGGGATCGTTGCGGAAAAGCTGCGTTCCTGGGGGATCGAGACCCATGAAGGCGTGGGCAAGACCGGTGTGGTCGGTGTGATCAAGGGAAATGGTTCCGGCACTGGTTCCATCGGCATCCGGGCGGATATGGACGCCCTGCCGATGCAGGAAGTCTCGAATCCGGAATACAAGTCGACCGTTCCCGGCAAGATGCACGCCTGTGGTCATGACGGCCACACCTCCACACTGCTTGGTGCGGCTAAATACCTGGCCGAAACCCGGAATTTCGATGGCACGGTCAATCTGTACTTCCAGCCTGCTGAAGAAGGCGGCGCCGGTGCCAGGACGATGATCGAGGATGGCCTGTTCGAGCGTTTTCCGTGCGATACGGTCTACGGTCTGCACAACATGCCGCAGCTTCCGAAGAACACGTTCGGTATCCGCAAGGGCCCGCTGATGGCTGGCGCGGACAGTGTCACCATCACCATCAAGGCGCGCGGCGGTCATGCCGCGATGCCGCACATGGCGATCGACCCGATCGCCATCGGCACGCAGATCTATCAGGCAGCGCAGACCTTCGTGTCCCGCTCGATCAATCCGTTCGATACCGCCGTGGTCAGCATCACCCAGTTCCATGCGGGCACGGCGAATAACGTCATTCCGGGTGAGGCCATCCTGAACGCTTCTGTCCGCACCATGACCAAAGAGGTCCAGGCGCTGATCAAGGAGAAGTTCCAGAAGCTCTGTGAAGGGCTGGCACTGGCCAACGGGATCGAGATCGAATGCGAGTATCGTGAGGGCTATCCGGTCACCTCTAACCATGATGCGCAGGTTGAGCGGATCATCTCCGCAGCGGCCAGTGTCGTTGGCATGGAAGCGGTCGATCCGGAAACCGAGGCCTTGATGGGCAGCGAGGATTTTTCCTTCATGCTGGAAGAGCGCCCGGGCGCCTATATCTTCCTCGGTGGTGGTGACGAGACTCACACTCACTCGGTGCACCATCCGGAATATGACTTCAATGACGAGACCCTGACCACGGGCGCGAGCCTGTGGGCTGCTCTGGTCGAGGCGGAGCTGCCGCGCGCGGGCTGATCCGAAAACGATAAATCGTTGCTGCGGCGCCTCTGGGAACAGGGGCGCCGTTTGCATGCCGGGAACATGGCTTTCTGTTGCCGGGTCGGTCGGGAGATGCGAGCCTTCGCATTCAATCTGGACCAGCGTTTCCTCGCGGGGGCAAAATGAGTGCTGAACGACCGTCTCTGACGGAAATGCTCGACATTGACGTGACGATTGATGTCGTCGATATCGGCGCCAATCCGATCGCGGTCGACGGCCGTCCGCCTTATCAGGATCTTCTTGAAGCAGGGAAGGTGCGCCTTGTCGGGTTCGAGCCGAACAGGGACGCTCTGGCCGAGCTTCAAGCCCAGAAAAGCGCACATGAAACCTATCTTCCCCATGCGGTTTATGATGGATCCGAGCAGACTTTAAGGATCTGCAAGGCACCGGGAATGACTTCTCTGCTGGAGCCTAACCCTGCGGTGCTGAACTGTTTTCATGGCTTCGACGAATGGGGACAGGTAATCGGCCGGGAGACGATCCAGACGGTCCGCCTGGACGACGTTGCAGAGATCGATAATCTGGACTTTCTGAAGATCGACATCCAGGGGGCGGAGCTGGAGGTCTTCAGGAACGGAACCGGCAAACTCGCAAACTGTCTGGTTATCCAGTCAGAAGTCGAATTCATGCAGATGTATGAGAACCAGCCGCTGTTCTCCGACGTCGATCTGTTCTTGCGCAAGCATGGGTTCATGCTCCACCGCTTCGTCCAGCCGGTGAGCAGGGCGGTCAAGCCGCTTATTGTCGATAACAACCCTTACGCTGGCCTCAGCCAGTCCGTGTGGGCGGATGCGATCTTCATTCGCGATTTCACACGTTTCGATCTCTTGAATCCGGTGCAGTTGCTTAAAATCGCGCTAATTCTGCATGACGTATATAGCTCCTTCGATGTCGCGCTGCGGGCTCTGCTGACGCGCGATGCCATGCTCGGAAGCCGCCTCGGCGAGGCCTACCTTCGAAAACTGGAACGTCACTAGTGCGCGTCATTCGTGCGCCGGGAGCTTGTCCTTACCGGTGATCCCGGCCACGCTGTCGGCCAATTGGGGAATTATCAGGTGGGGAAGTGCGATGGCATCGCAGGGGTTTGATTTCGAAGCGGTAGTACGGCAGGACCTGCCGGCACCGGCCGGGCGCTGGAACGGTTTTCCGGATTTCAATTTCGTCGGCGGTCACAACGCGCCGGAAAGCATTCCAACCGACGCACTGATTGATGCGGCGACACGTGTTCTGCAGCGCGAGGGAACGACGCTTGCCACCTACAGTCTGGAAAGCGGCCCTCAAGGCTATCGTCCGCTCCGTGAGTTCCTTGCCGGGAAACTGGGGCGCGATGCGGGGATGAGCTGCGCGGCGGAGGATGTGCTGCTGACCTCCGGCTCCCTACAGGGGCTCGATCTGATTAACGAGGTGATGCTGGCGCCGGGGGACACGGTGCTGATCGAAGAGGCAACCTATGGCGGGTGCCTGACCCGGTTCCAGCGCCTTGGCGTCACGCCGATCGGTATCAAGCTGGATGAACAGGGCATGCGGATGGATCATCTCGCGGACACCCTGGCCAAGCTGGCTTCCGAGGGAAAGAAACCGAAATTCATCTACACTATCCCCACAGTGCAGAACCCAACCGCCTCGATCATGCCGCTGGAGCGACGCGAGCAACTGTTGCGGCTTGCCGAGCAGTATGATGTCGCTGTGATTGAAGACGAGTGCTACTCGGACCTGATCTGGGACGGCAAGCGTCCGCCGGCGCTGCATGCGCTGGACAAGAGCGGACGGGTGGTCTTTGTCGGCTCCTTCTCTAAATCCATCGCCCCGGCACTCCGTGTTGGCTTTATCGTTTCTCCCTGGCCATTGATGGCGCGCCTGTTGTCCTGCAAGACGGATGCAGGCTCGGGCTCACTTGAGCAGATGGTGCTGGCCGAGTTCTGCAACACGCATTTCGAAAATCATGTCGCTGGGCTGAACAAGGTGCTGAAGCAGAAATGCGATGTGCTGATTGAGGCGATGGAGAAGAATTTCGGCACCGTGGCCGAATTTGAAACCCCGCCGGGCGGTATCTTCCTGTGGGTCAAGCTGCCTGCGGAGATCGATACGTCACGCCTTGCGGCGGAAGCGGCAAAGCACGGTATTCAGGTCAACCCGGGCGCCGAATGGTCCATCGAGGGGCCGGGAGCGAAACGGGCGATCCGGATCTGTTACGCCAATCCTCCGGTCGAGACCATCCGCAAGGGTATTGCCGCGCTGGCGGAAGTCTGCCGGGACGAATTCGGCCTGCCGAAGACCATCGCGAACGCCTGAGTTGACACCCGGTCAGAGAGCGCTGGAGAGGAACTTCTCCAGCGCCGCGAGACTGTCCGGAAAGCTGCGCCGGCGGTGGTGCGCGGCGATGAGGGACTTTTCTCAATGTCGAGATCAGGCGGTGGCTGCCTTGGCAGCCGGAGCATCGCTCTGCAATACCCGCTCGAGATCGCCGAAACAGGCGTCCCAGCCGCCGCAGATATTGAGCCGGGAGCTTTCGCTTTCCACCATCGAGTGGATCAGCCGGACCCGTGTGCCGTCTTCCACGGCCGTAAAATAGACGGCAACCTCGGATGCGGGGGATATCTCCCCTTTTCCCGATGCTGTCTCCTTATGGTGGCGCCAGCTGAAGACCAGAATCCGGCCCGGGTCGATCTCTTCATACTGTCCGTGCAGGATATCGCGTTCACCGTCTTTTTCGGCAAAGGTGAAGGTCCAGCTTCCTCCAACCCTGAGATCGACCTCCGCTTTTTCCAGCGTGTGGTTGCCGAACCACTGAACCAGTTGTTCCGGCATGGTGAAGGCCCGGAACACGCGTTCGGGAGAGGCCGGGAACGTGCCTTCGACAATGATCGGGTCGGCCCCGTGCGGTGATTTCAGATAGGCGAATGTCATTTTTCTTCCTCCAGAAAACGGGCGAGGCTTTTGAAGCCATCCTCCCAGAACTGCTTGTAGGTGTTGAGCCAATCGGTCGCGTCTTTCATCGGGCCGGCATTGAGAGCGCAATAGCGGGTCCGGCCGCGTTTGTGGACGGTGACGAGCCCCGCGTCGGAAAGTACGCGGACATGTTTCGAGACGGCGGTCTGGGACATGTCGAATGGTTGCGCGATATCCGAGAGCGCGACCTCTCCGTCATGCAGGCGGGCCAGAATGGCCCGGCGTGTCCCGTCCGATAGGGCTGCGAAAGTCTGATCGAGCGCTGGCATGGCTCACATCCATTAGTCAACTGATTGGTTGACTGTATGACGGTCATCTTTATTAGTCAACTGAATGGTTCATTTAATAATTGGTCAGGCGCCGAGTCTGAAATCAGGGAAAAACAGCAGGATGATCGAGAGGGCCATAAAAATCAGGGCGGAAAGAACGGCATACTGGCCGAACTTCCGATAGGTCTGGTGCAGGATCGACCCAATAATCCTCTGCGCGACTGGTTTCGGCGGCCGGTCTTCTCTGGCGAGAATGATCCAGAGTTCGGTCTGCCGGTAAGGCCGCGATGGCGCGCGCATCGCATAGTGAAACAGGATGGCGGCGACGATCAGGCACAGAATACAGCCGGCGCGCGCGGCGACGAGCGGCTCGTAGCTCAGGCTCATGACAATGCAGATGATCGCCAGCGCGGCAAAGCCGGAGGCCCTGCCGACAGAGATGATCGCTGCATTCTCGATTGCTTCCATGGGACGTATCCGCTGCGTTGCCGCGCTCACTGGCATCGCCCTGTGAAATCCAGATAGGCCGCGTCTCTTCAGAGGCAACTTTGTGATTGCCGCATTTCGGTGCGTGAAAACCAGGGTCACGGATGCCTTCAGGAATGATTGAATGCTCGTTCTGTCATTTCGTGTCTGGATGGTCCGAAATGCAGCACATATTCAGATTTTATCCCGAGGGAGGTAACAGTGCTTGTGAGATCCATAGGACTGGCAGTTGCTCTAATTGGAAGTCTGACCTTCTCGGCAGGAGGAGCCGAAGCGCAGACCGTAAACGTAACCCCGCTTGGCAGCCACGATGGCGAGTTCTGCCGTTTCGACCGGGCGATGATGTTCGAGGACCCGGACGGCACGCGCATTCTGTACGATGCGGGACGCACGGTTGCCGGGGTAGACGATCCGCGCCTCGGCAAGGTGGATGCTTTGCTGGTCAGCCATATGCACGGCGATCATGTCGGGGATCGTCATATCGACGCGGTTAATGCCGGGGAGTGCGGTGCGCCGGCCATGACGAAAGTGGATGCGCCGAATACCAACAGTGTGAACATCGCCCTCGGCAAATCTGCGCTGATTGTCACCGGCAGCGAGATGCCGAGATTTTTCGCCAGTAAACTTAAAGCGCTTGGCGGCGATCCGAAAAAATCCCAGCTCGTTCGTTTTGGCGCATCCCGCAAGGTTGGAGGCGTTACAATCACGACTGTCCCGGCAGTCCATTCCAACGGGGTGGCAGGCGCCTTTATCGGTGGAGAGCTTGGCAAACTGCTGAATGCGTCGGGTCTGACGGCCTATGCCGGCCCGCCGACCGGCTATGTGCTGACCTTCAGCAATGGTCTGGTGGCGTATCTTTCCGGCGACACGGGCGTGACGGCGGAACAACGTACCGTGGTCGGCGAGCAATATGGTGCGGAGCTTGTGGTGATGAATATCGGCGACACTTTTACCACCGGCCCGGCCGAGGCTGCTTTTGTCGTGAATGAACTGATCAAGCCGGCCTCCGTGATCCCTTCGCATGCGAACGAGATTGGCACGAAGGGAGGCAAGGTCATTGCAGGCAGCAAGACGGAGCAGTTCATGAAAGCGCTGAACGTTCCTGCGCATCTGCCGCTGAGTGGCAAGACCATGGCCTTCGATGGTGCCGGGAAATGCTCATCCGGCTGTTAAGGGCCTGATGGAGGTATCCGGCGTTTCATCTTGATCTTTCCGAGAGGGGCTTGCGCGGGTGCAGCCCTTCTCGGTTCAGCTTTACTGTATGGATATGTGAAGCGGGAATCTGGAGAGGTTCACGGGCGTATGATGCGTGAAATGGAGTGCAATCAGAATGCGCTCTATATGCCCTGGCGAGCCAAACGGAAGCATGAGTGATGTGAAGAATTTGTGCCGTCCGCTGGCCCAAGTCGCGGGACCGCTGGCATAATCTGCGGTTTCCATGTCGCGGCACCTGCGCAGACGATCCAAAGTACCTTCCGGACCGTCGATCTGACTAACCTGCTGGCCGGTAATATCCTTGCCAACCGCCGAACGAACACCCGTGCCGATAATTCTGATCCGAAAATCATTGCCCTCTACGGGCTCCACGACGGCAAGTGACGGTAAGCACTGACGAGGCAACTCCACGGGATCGAGTGTCGTTTTTGGTGGCAAGGCGGCGTTGCCGCGCGCGGCTTGCCAGTACTCATACAAGGCGCGTTGTCCGTCACTGGCGAGGTCATCCGTCGAAAAGCCAGGGGAGGGATTTTCTGAATCCATGGCTTTCTCCATGCCGTCTGGATGATTGATTTCGCTCTCCGATGGAGTCAGCAGAGACAATTTTTCCAGAGCGATATCAGTATGAATCAATTTTAGCGGTAATTCGAGCCTGAGGCGCATGTTGATATTCCAGTTCTGGATGTCGCAGCAATGTGATCGTGGTTTGAAGGAAGACGGGCCTGTAATCGTGGCAAAACAGCGAGCATTTGAAATCCTGCATTGGAGATGCTTGATGTCATTACGTTTGGTTTTGCGGTTTGGATTGGTCGCCGCCGGGATTGTGGCCGGCTCTCTGTTTTTAACCTCGGCGCCAGCCAAGGCGGGGGAAAATTCGATCTATACGGGTTTTCTCTCCAATCTTGCCGTGAATGGCTATGATCCTGTCGCTTATTTCAAGGAAGGGCGGCCGGTGGAAGGTTCGGCCGACTACACGCTTGATTACAAGGGAGCCGAGTGGCGTTTTGCTTCCTCGGAAAACCGCGAGGCATTCAGGCAGAAACCCGAGCAATATGCGCCGCAATATGGCGGTTATTGCGCATGGGCTGTGGCACAGGGGAGTACGGCCAAGGGCGATCCCCTGAATTGGCGGATCATCAACGACAAGCTCTACCTCAACTATAATGCGGAGATTCAAACGCGCTGGGAGAGGGATGCCTCACGGAATATTCGGTCGGCGGATCAGAACTGGCCGCGGGTCATCGAATGAAATTCTGAAATGCCGATTAAAGACCCTTAGTGCGCTCGCCATTGTTCTGTGGCTCGACTACCCTCATCGAAAATCGACAAATGGGGGAAACGATGTCGAAAGCAACAGGGATAATCGGGCTCGGCAATGCGGGGCTGGCGGTGGCGTCGGCGCTGCTGAAGCATGGTCCGGTTCTGGGTTTTGACCGCTCCACGGAACGCTGCAAGCTGGCGCGGGATGCCGGTATCGAAATTGTGGATACATTGGACGATCTCGGTGGTCGTGCATCTGTCGTGCTGCTGTCTTTGCCAAAACCGGAGGCGTCTCTGGCGGTGGCTGGTGCTATCGCCGCATGGTCGCGCGCACCAGAGCTTGTCATAGAGACCAGTACGGTGACGCCGGATACCGCCCAGAAATCAGCCACTCTTCTGGAAGCTGCCGGTGTGGGGTTCGTCGATGCGGCGATCGCCGGAGGCGTTGCCAGCATGGCGGCTGGAGAGATCACGTTTTTCCTTGGCGGAACAGACGCAAACAAGGCAGCTGCAAAACCGATCCTCGACCGGATAGCCGCGAAGATTCACGATCTCGGCCCGGTGGGGGCCGGGATGGGGACGAAGGTCGTCAATAACGGTGTCATGCACGCGGTCATGGTTGTCCTGATCGAAGCCTTCGCCATGTCGCGCAAGCTCGATATTCCGACGGACACGCTGGTTGAAATCCTGAACCGGGAAGAAGGCCTGCTGCGGCCCTTGATCCACCGGATCGGGGAGCGGATGCAGGACGGCAATTACGAGGGCGGGATGTCCGTCAGCAATGCGCGGAAAGATTCCGTGCTGGCTCTCGAAACCGCACAACAGCTCGGGGTCCCACTCTTCGCCACCCTTGCCTCGCACACGCCTTACGAGATTGCTGAGGCGAAAGGAATGGGAGGCCAGGATTATGCGGCTTTGGCGAAATTATGGGAAGATTGGTGTGGTATCGGCTTTGAGCGCTGAGCGCGCCTGCCGCGTCATTTTTGAAAATATAAAGTGCGTGTAATTATGCGTTTCAGTTAGCGCTCTTTCTGGTGTGCTCGGGTTGGTTCATGTTACGACCGACAAAGATTATTTGGCGGTGAAGGCGGCAGCCTCGATTGGGGTCCCATAGCTTTATCGTGTTCAGGCGGGGCGCTCGGAACTATGACCTACGGAGACTCGGGGACGCCGATTGGTGATGCGCTTGACCAGATTGCGGGCAGGTTGCGTACCGTCAGTACGCGCAACCTGTTGCAACATTGGCGCACGATCAAGGGGGCGAACCTGGTGCCGAGCCGGCACCAGATCGACCCGTCCGAACTGGCGCAGGTCCTTTCAAGTGTCTGGCTATGCGACTATGAGCGGGAAGTGGACCGGTTTCGCTATAGGTTGACCGGCGAGAAGGTGGCGAAACGGTTTGGTCACAAACTCTCCAAGCACTATCTGGATGGAAATACGGACCCGGATTATTACCCGCGGGTTCATCGCTATTATCGCAATGCCATCGATTTTCCTGCGGTGCTGTACATTTACGGACGGTTATACGCGGAAACAACTAATCCTATTCATGGCGAGCGGATCTTGCTGCCGCTTTCCGACGACGGGCAGACCGTGCACGGACTCATCGGTGCGACAGCTGAGATTATCTCGAGGCCGAACACGGAGGCCCGCTATCTGCCGGAATTCCAGAAGCATATTTATGTCACTTTGGAAAACGGTGCCGTTGTCGAGGAATCCTTGCCGGTTTAAGCTTATTCTCGGCTAAAGATGGATAAACGTTAACCTTGACGCGAATTCTTGCTAATATTCGCGCATAGTTTGTTCAATAAGTGACCAGCGCTGCGGCGTTTGGGGGTTCTGATGTCCGCAATTCTCGTCGTGGACGATGACAAGTCTCTAAGAGATCTGCTGTCAGTGGTGCTTCGGGAACGAGGCTATGATGTGGAAACTGCGGAGGAAGGAAGCGCAGCGCTGGAGTTGATGGCGCATGCGCGTTTCGAAATGGTGATCTCCGATATCATCATGCCGGGCAAGGAAGGCATGGAGACGATCAAGGAGATCCGCACGCTCTATCCGGATGTCCAGATCATTGCCATGTCCACCGGCGGATCGGTGGGCAATTCTCATGTTCTTGAGTACGCCCGAATGATCGGGGCTCATGAAACGATCCGGAAACCGGTCGAGCTTCCGAACCTGATTACGACCGTCGAGCGGATGTTGTCCTAGAAGTCCGGTTTGCCGACTGACTTTACGCGTTGGTGTTCTGAGCTTCCGGCTTCCGCAGCTTGAAGAGATCGGCATAATGTCCGGCGAGGGATGTAGCGGAGACGGTGAGGTTTCCGCCCTCCGCCTGGCACTCGACCCAGAGACGGATGCCGGGGCGGTGTTCGACATGGAACCAGGCGAGCCAGGCGAATAGCAGCTTGCGAAACCAGCCGGGCATACCACGCTGATCTCCGAAATCCACGATATGCAGCGTTCCGCCTGGCCGAAGCAGGGTGACGGCCCGCTCCAGCGAGGCCCGCCAGGGTGGGATCATGGAAAGCGAATAGGAAAACACGATGTGGTCGAAACCGCCGGTCTCGTCGAAGGTTGCTTCCGGATCGAACTGCTCTGCATAGGCAAGTCCGAGACGGATCTTTGCCTCGAGGCCCGCGCGGCGCAGGGATGTCTCTGCCGTCTCCAGCATTTCCGCCGAGGCGTCGATGCCGAAATAGCGGCAGTCTGGATAGCGCCGGGCCATTTTCACCAGATTACGCGCCGTACCGCAGCCGATTTCGCAGACAGTTTGACCTGGAAGCGGCTCCAGTTCCCGGATCAGCCGGTCCCGGCCCAGCAGATAGTATTTCCGAGTCAGGTCGTAGAAGTGCCGTTGGACCCGGTAGATCCGGTCCATCTTCTCTCCGGTATCCTCGGGGGCATCTTTCCCGGGATGATCAATCTCTGCGGATGTAGAGATGGAAGCCTCCATAGATCGACGAGCGGTCGCGTCGGCCGAGATCGAGGGATTGTTCGGCCTGATAGTCCCAGCGGTCGAGAATTTCAGCCGGAACGCGTCCGGGCAGAGGGCTCTCTTCGCCAGCCGTACGGAAGATGACCCGGGCACCCGGTGACGAGGTGCGCAGGATCTCTGTCCAGAGAGCGGTCAGCTGCTCAGTATTCATCCAGTCCTGGGCGTCGAGCAGGATGTAGCGGTCCCGGCTTTCGGTATCACAATCCGCCAGGAAGTCCGTCATCGAGGCCTGTACGACATCGACTTTCGAGGCATTGTCCCGCAGGGCCTGATGGTTGTTTTCCCGCAGATAGCGCGGGATGGCCTGGCGCTGTTGGCGGTCATAACCGCGTCCGAACGCTTGCCAGGCGAAGTAATTATCGTTGATCGAGAAATCGCAGGCCAGCCGCTCCAGGCGGGAGCGCATCAAGCCGGCCATGTCGCCACCGGCGGAAGCCGAGAGCGCCTCGAATTGTGCGGGCGGAATGCCGAGCCCGTAGAAGGAGACGGGCATCCGGCAGAGCGCCTTGACGATACGGCTGTCGAAGACCGGCCCGATCACGTCCTCGAACAGGGTGCGCTGCTCTTCCATGGTCTCCGCCCGCAGGATGTGACGCGGGTTCTTGCCATGGAGACGGGCGACGAAATGCAGCAGGCCGATGAAGCGGCCGAGCAAGCCGAACTCGTAGACATTGCGGGTGAACATGTCGATCCGTCGGCCGCGCAATCCGCGCTTGCTCCAGTAGGCCCGCGTCTCTGGATCGAGATGCGGGGCGAGATCGCGGAAATAGACTCGTTTGTTTTCCCGCTCGTCCGCATGGCCGAAGAAGCGGAAGAAGGTCTCGTGATCCGGCAGCTGTTCCAGCGCCGTCAATTTTAGCCGGGTGAGGGCGACATGGGCCGGGTTGAGATCGACCGCCTGGATATGCGCCGGCTGCTCCGTCAGGTAGTTCAGGATGTTGCAGCCACCCGATGCGATGGTGAAGATCCGGCTGTTCCCGTCGAGCTGCAGCGCTTCCAGATCCACCTCGGGATCTTCCCAGATCTGTGGATAGACGAAGCCCTTGAAGGCCATCGTGAACATCCGCTCCAGGATGCCGCGCTTCGACAATTGCTTGTTCTTGATGACCGCGTTGGTGAGGAGGACGTTGGATGACATGGGGCGTTCTCTCCCGGATGGCGCGGCTCCGTGCGCGTGCCGCCGGACCGGTCCATATCTCGCTCTCCCTCATACGGGAATCATGTTGCAGCTTTGTTGCGGCGGACTGGACGGGAGAAGGACGTGGGGTTTTGATTGGGTGCGGGAAAAGTGGTTTTAATATTGATGTATAAAATTAAGAAAATTAATTAATTTATTGAATTATAATATAATAGAGGTTTTTTGTGTGTGGCTTTTCGAGGAAAAATATCCTCGTCGTAAATCTTTCGCCGCATGGTCACGCACAGGAAATAGCGGCCCTGTAACGTCAGCCGATGTTCCGTTTCCAGAGCGCTCGAATCGGTGTTCAGGCGCGGCCGTGGCTGACGAGGGCGTCTCTGCCGCTCTGGCTGGCTTCGACAATGGCGCCGGTGCCGTCGACATAACGCCGGACCACGAGGCCACGATCGACGGCCTCTTCCCAGACGGTCAGACGCGGGCAGGAAGTCCGCCAGGCATCCATCACCTCGGCATATGGCCGAGGCTTCTCCGCGACCCATTCCACGAGATCGAGGATGAGGGGGATCGGGGTGTCGTTCATGCTGCGCTCCATGGTCGGGGGAGAGCAGCCAGACTAACACGAATGTAGTGCCGTATCTGCAATTTGGGTTTCGCGTCTGAGCTTTGCGTTTCAGAATCTGCAATCTGGGTTCCCGCCTGCCGGTTCTGATAAGATGGCCCAGATCCTGATTGGGAGCCCAACTGCATGACCCGCAACCGTATCGCCTTTATCGCCCGTATCTCCCCGGCGCTGTTTCTCGCCGCTCTCTTTCTTTCGCTGGCGGGGGTGGCGGAAGCGCAGACCGACGCGCGACATGCCTGGTCCGCCGCGTCGCCATCGATCTTCGAGGTGGAGCCGACCTGGCCCGGCTACCGGAAGCCGGGCTTCGGCGCACCGGCTGGCACCGCGCCGGAGGGAACGGGGGTCGCGATTCTGCGTCCGGGCTTGCTGGTGACGGCAGCCCATGTCGTCTCGAAGGCGACGGAGGTGCATGTCCGTGCTCCGGACGGCACCCGTCAGCTGGCCACCATCCTCGCCATTGATCAGAAAACCGATGTCGCCTTCCTGACCGTCGATCTGCAGACCTCTCCCGTTGCGCTGGCGGAGGTGCGTCCGGAAACCGGCGCGCCGGTCTGTGCGCTCTCGAACGCGTTTGGACTTGGTATTGGCATCACCTGCGGTGTGGTCTCCGCCAACAAACGGTCGGGCATCGGCTTTAACCACACGGAGGACTTCATCCAGACCGATGCCTCGGTCAACCCGGGCTCGTCCGGCGGGGCGTTGGTCGATCTGCAGGGCAGGCTGGTCGGGATGCTGTCGGCGATTTTCACCAAGGACTCGGATTCCGATATAGGGGTGAATTTCGCGGTCTCGACAGAACTGCTGTTGAAAAGTTTGCCCGCAGCGATGCGCTAGTGCCGCCCTTTGCTCGCGCACCGGACACGGTGAGATGCCGGGAGCGAGCTTGTTCCCGGGCAGTCGTGACGGGATTATGCCGCCGACGCTGGCCGCGTGGCCACCACGAGAAAGTATGGAGGAATTCCGATGCCCGCCACCCTTCCGGGTCCGTTCGAAACCCTGAGCCTTGAGACTCCGTCCGAGCATGTGCTGCTACTGACGCTGGACCGGCCGGAGCGCGGCAACGCTCTCAACACCCAGATGGGCTTCGATCTCCGCGATCTCTTCACCGCGCTTTATCACGACCAGCGCGACCTTCGTTGCATTGTCATCACCGGGCGTGGCGAGAAGATTTTCTGCGCTGGCGGGGACCTGAAAGAGCGCAACAACATGATGGACGAGGTCTGGCAGACACAGCATGCGCTGTTCGAGCAGGCCGTCCGGGCGATGATGGACTGCCCGATCCCGATGATCGGGGCCGTGAACGGCGCCGCCTTTGCCGGCGGGTTGGAAATCGCGCTCTGCTGCGACTTCGTCTATTGCGCGCCGAATGCCCGCTTTGCCCTGACCGAAGTCACGCTCGGCATCATGCCGGGCGCGGGCGGCACCCAGAACCTGCCGCGCGCGGTCGGCGTCCGCCGGGCCAAGGAAATCATCCTGACCGGTACCCCCTTCAACGCCAATGATGCGATGGACTGGGGCCTCGCCAACAAGCTTTGCGAGGACGGCAAACTGCTGGAGGACGCGCTGGCGACAGCTGAAAAGATCGCCGGTAATGCCCCGATTTCCACCCGCCAGGTGAAGAAGGCCATCGACATGTCGACCCAGCTCGACCTGAAGAGCGGCTACGCCTTCGAGATCGAGGCCTACAACCGCATGGTCCCGACTGAAGACCGGTTGGAAGGGGTGCGGGCCTTCAACGAAAAGCGCAAGGCGGTGTTCAAGGGGAAGTAGGGGACCTGCCTCTGTTAACATCGTCATCCCCACGCACGTGGGGATGACGGTTTTTGGGGGGCTCAGTTCAGCACCATCGGCTCG
>CEOE01106862.1_pt1 | contig 26942 bp, 28 predicted proteins | sample 530211 | NCBI WGS metagenome assembly CEOE01 (sample SAMEA2619779, study PRJEB7988) | marine metagenome | isolation source: saline water (ENVO:00002010), including
GAACCTACATGGTCAAAATACAGGGATGTCCTCAAACATAGTGGTATCCAATGGACCTGTTTCTATCCCTTGTTGGACGCTGAAAACAATGTGCTCGGGATATTGTCCATTTTTCGTCAAGGTCCATTCCGTACAGGCTCCAAAATGGGAAAACTTATAGAGGAGATGGCCAATTTGGCCGGTTTGGCCATTGAAAAAAAAAGAGTTCAGGAAAACTTGATCCTAAGTCGCAAACAATTGGAGCGGTATTCCAAAGAATTGGAAAAAAAAGTTTTAAGGAGAAACAAGGATTTAAAAAAAACCCTTAAGAAATTGACAGAGACCAATTTTGACCTCATCACGCAGATAGCAGAGACCAAAATGGCCGAAGAGAAATTAGAGATCCATGAGACCATTCTACTGAATATTGCTCAAAATTTCCCAAAAGGCTCTATCCTTTTGGTCGACCAAAAAATGGAGATTACCTTTTTCGAAGGTACAGCGTTCAAACATTTACAGGACCAAATAGAAACAAATGAAGCGCTCAGAATCCATGACCTGAAAGGTATATCCCAAAAAAATAGATCACTGCTCCAACAGCATATCGATCAAACCTTGAAGGGAAAACACCTCAGTTTTGATTTTGAAGATGCAATGGACAGCTATATGGTCAACACCACTCCCCTATTCAAAGAAAATGGGGAGGCATCTCTCGCTCTTTTGGTCTTGTTCAATATTTCGGAAAGAAAACGAAATGAAAAAACCATCCAGGACAACCTCATCAAAGAAATAGAGCTCAGCGAACTTAAGAGCCGCTTTATAAGTACAGCATCCCATGAGTTCAGAACGCCACTAAGCATCATTCTTTCCTCCGCTTCTCTTATCGAGAAGCTTGACACTCCTGAAAAAATTGAAAGGCGTATGTTCCATTTGGAACGTATTAAATCCAATGTTCAGCATCTGACAGACCTATTGAACGACTTTCTTTCATTGACCAAACTAGAAGAAGGGGCGACCCGGGCAACACCCAAATACTTTAACCTATTGGAATTGTCCAAAACCCTTTTGGAAGAAGTGGGCATTGATAAAAAGAAGGGACAAACACTGGAATTGGAATGCAATGTTACCATACTGGAAGTGTATCTGGATCCCAAACTGATTCGCTATATCGTTTTGAACCTATTGAGCAACGCCATCAAGTACTCCAACGAAGGACAACCTATCCTGTTACAAATCTATGGGAAGGACCAAAAGGTAATCATACGTGTAAGGGACCAAGGCATAGGGATACCGGAAGAAGAGAAACAATATATCTTCAAAAGGTTTTTCAGGGCACGAAACAGTCTGGAAATTGCTGGAACAGGTCTTGGATTGCATATTATCAAGTCATATACCGAGCTGATGGAGGGTGCCTTACGTTTTGAAAGCGAAGAAAACAGGGGAAGCTCCTTTGAATTGGAACTTCCGAAAAACATGAAAAAAAATGAAAAAGGTACTTATTATAGATGATAATCCCGAGTTCCGAGAAAATACCGTGGAACTTCTCCAGATGTACAATTATGAGGTCATTGCCGCTGAAAATGGTAGAGTGGGTATACAAATGGCCATGGCAGCACTTCCTGATATCATCATTTGTGATATCGTAATGCCCGAAGCAAATGGATATACGGTTCTGGAAGTATTGGGTCAAAATGAAAGGACAGCGGGCATCCCATTTATTTTTCTCACTGCCAAAGACCAAAAGGAGGATATTAGACGGGGTTTGAGCCTTGGAGCCGATGATTACATTTACAAACCCTTTAAAACGGAAGAACTTATAAAGGCCTTGGAGATTCGTCTGAAAAAAAACGCCTTTTTGCGACAAAGGGTCGATAAAAACACCAAGGGACTCAATTTATTCTTAAAGGAAGCTTCAGCATATCTGGATGAAGAACTTCTTTCAAGCAGCAGAGAAAACAAGCACTTTAAGGATAGGGATATCATATTTCGGGAAGGGGATGCTGCCCATCATCTTTATTTTGTAGAAAAAGGCAATGTAAAAACCTATAGGGTAGCCGAAAGCGGAAAGGAAATAGTTACCGGTTGGTATGGCCCAGGTGATTTTTTTGGTCAACTTTCCCTACTTGGTAAGGAAGGCATCTATATTGAATCTGCCGTTACCATGGAATATGCCGAAGTGTTGGATATACCCAAGCAAGATTTTGTCAATTTGATCCACCACGACATGGAACTTGCCAATAAGTTCCTTGAAATTATTTCCAGCAATACGGTACACTTACAAGAAAAATTGATTGACATTGCTTACTCATCGGTTAATCGACGCACCGCCAAAGCACTATTGGAACTTCATGAAAAAGGTATATTGAAGGATGAAAACCAAAAAGGAGTGGATATCCTCAGGGAAGACCTGGCCTCAATGATAGGGGTCGCCAAAGAAACCGCTATCAGGACACTTACAAAATTTAAAGAAATTGGACTTATCGGGACGGACAGCAGAAAAAAGCTCACATTATTGGATAAAGAGAAGCTCCAGCGCATAGCGGATTTTGAAGACTAAAAGGAGAAAGGACGCCCGAAATATGGAAAGTGACACGACCTCTTATATCAAGGAACATACTATCCGGTCATGAATTGTCTTTTTTAAGATATAGGGTATGTTCAAAAAAAAACTGGGGCACTTGCGCACCCCAGTTCCGTGAAAATAAAAATTTGTCAATTACCACTTACATCAAAATTCGAACAAGTTTGTTGCCAAACCGATTCAAAGATCAAAAGGTACAATGAACATTTTTTTATCTCCCCTAGTTCTCAAGTCCTTCACAAGATTTAAGAACCTTTACATTCAATATCTTTTGAATATCAAATGTTTCACTAAAGTAATTCCTATAACTGTCCTAGGGAATGACCTAGATCAGTTCCCCTTGCTTTTTTTGTTAATATTTTCTTAAAAATGAAAACAGTCCTTACTTGTTCTTTGTATTCGAACGGGAACACAGTAGGGAATTCTTCTTTAAAAGGCCCATGGATAGGTTTCGGGCAATTGTGACCTATCCACAAACATAGTCATAGGGTGGACGGAAGTGGTGACATCCAAATGTATAAAGACATCATATCTTTCTGGCATTATGGATGGCACATAATTTCCAATATGTTCGTACTTTGGGTGGTAGACTACTCCGATTGCCCTGTGTGGAATGGGATCCATAAACATCGAACTTTCCTTAAGTTCTTCCATAAATACTATTTGATCTCCTTTTCCGGTCGAATGCAATAGATATTCCCAAGAACCCTCCCTTGCTTTTGGTACATGCATATTTCTCATAGGGGCTCCCCATTCCGACCCGGCCACTACCGTTCCTGAAAAAGAACCAAAACCTACAATTTTAGGGTTGAACATTCCCAGTTCTTCCCTGACCAGCTGTCCTAGGTTAATAGACCCTTCGTGCACCATATCGGTTGCTCTTGCATCGCCTACATGAGTATTGTGCTCCCAAACAATGGCTTTGGCATCCGGTCCGTGAAAATCCAATAACCGTTGTAATGTTTCCATCATGTGCTGGTCTCTAAGGTTCCAGGAATTTTGGTTCGCCAAAACCATGGAACGATAATATTTTTCCGCATTTTTGGCTATATGGGCATTTTGTTCCATATTAAGGGAGGCCTCCATATCGGCATTAAAATTGGCCATTCGCTGCCTGATACTTCTCAACAGGGATACTACCTCATTTTCACAGGTTTTTGGTATTAACCTGTGCAGTGACCTTGCATAGGTCATGCCCATCTCGTCCCCAAAGGGTTCAAAGCACCCTAACGCCCTTTTGGCTTCGGGCAATAACTTCGGATCATGGTCCTTTAGATAGTTGATCATGGCTTCCATGGATTCCCAAAGGCTGTATACATCCAGACCATAGATGCCTGCTTTTTCAAAATTTGAAAGTTTCGCATTGTATTCATAAAGCCAATTGACCAAGGTTTCTATTTCCCAATTGGCCCACATCCATGTAGGCCATCGATTAAACTTTTTTAATACTCGAACCGCATCGGCCCCAGCTTCTGTATGATGCTTAACAAAGCGATTAACATTGTAGAAGTCAGGCCAGTCCCCTTCCACAGCTATAAAATTGAAGCCATGTTCGGCAATGAGGCGCTTGCTGATGGCTGTTCTCCATGTATAGTACTCATGGGTTCCATGGGAGGCCTCTCCCAGTAATACAAGTCTGGACTTGGATAGGTTTTCGATCAGTGCATCCAAGTCGTATATTCCTTCCAACGTCTTACCCACACTTGCCAATGCGGTTATTCTATCATTCATTTCTGAAATTTTTGAATTCATGGTTCCATTTTTTTCATTTACCTAATTACTACTGAAAATTGCCAATGATGCTACGAACATTGCCACTTGGGCATATTATCCATTGGCAACTTTAATAGCCTATGAATGGTCTCACCTATATATTCTATTGCATTTCACTTCAATTCCTCTCAAAATTGAGGAATAACCATAAAGGGAATATGGAGATGCAGTCCTATCTTCCGTATTACAGGTTTGATGAAAAGGCTTTCCAAAAATGTATGTTTGTTCATAATCATCACCAATAAGTTGACTTTATTTTTCAATTGATATTCATTGATCCCTTCTACGACCTCATTGTTAGGAGTTTCATGAAATAGGTGAGCAACAGGCTTTAATCGTTGATCAAGGAATTCCTTGTTTTTATTTTGAAAATCTTTCATTCTTTCACCTCTGCCCATATGCAGGACATTGATAAACCCTATATGTTCCTTGGCCAAATACAGTAACTCTTCAATTCCCTGGGCTTTGTAGTCCACTTCAAAATCCGTAGGGAATAAAATTTGCTTGGGATTTTCATAAGCAAAGTCCTCAGGTACAGCAATGACCGGACAAATGGCCTTTTTGATGGTGTGTACTGTATTACTGCCCAATAAAACCTCCTTGGCACCCGTTGCGCCTTGGGTTCCCATGACAACCACATCAATTTCCTCTTTTCTGACAAACTCCCATATCTCGTCGGTTAAGATGCCAAAGGCACTATGGACCTCAAATCGATGTTTGGGATTCTTATGGTGCAACAATAGTTCTTCCTTCAGTGCAATTAACTGGTCCATGGCCTGCTTTTTATATATCTCCAGTAAATCCATGCCTAATGGGTTTGCCATGTTGTACTCAGAGGTATAAATAGGTACCATGTATGAATGCATCAGATAAAAAACGCATGAAGTATTTCCATACAGCTTCAAAGCATATAGAATGGCATTGTAAGCATTGGTGGAAAAATCGGTGGGAAGCAGTACTTTTTTCATAATGAATAGATTTATCAATTATTAAGGCAAAGTGCTTTGGGTATCTTCAAACAACAGGGAATTCAATTTCATAATGGCCCAATTGGAATATTCGTGTGCAAATTCAATCTTCGACTCCCCAGAAATCCCGTCCACTCCCTCAATAAACCTATGACCTTCACCGGAAGTGGTAATTGCAATAACCTTCTGAACATTGACCTTGCTGTTCCCAATGAACTCCTCCACTACTTGTGGTGGTTTATTGTATTCCCATGTATGTACCAGTAGTATTGCACCAAAATCCCGGTGATTCGCCTGCGGTAGCCCCGAAACATCGATGACTTGGATAAATACTGAGTCATTTTTATAATGGTCTATAACATCCTGTACCAAGGTATCCTTGAAATCACTGCCCTGTGAAGCGATGAGCAGTTTCTTCTCAAAATTTTTGGAATTTACCGTGTAGGGTTCCACAATTTCCATGGCATACCTTTGCTTGTACCAAAGAGCAAAGAGAAGAAAGAGGGATATAATCCCTATCATAATCCAGATAATTACTTTATATCTTCCAGCTTTCATATAATCACTATTTATTCTTTTTTAATAGGTTCACAGTCAAATAAATTGGCATGAAACCATTAGACCTTCAGGCCAAACTGTCCATATGCACACTTGTTTTATATGTCTCCAATGCTCCAACAATTGTTGTAAACTCTCCAGATAGTCTTCCAAAGCTTTTTTGTCCACTTAGGGATGGAAGCTTAAAGGCAGGGTCATTGGATTTTCGTCCAAGAATCTGGAGAGTTCAAGGTACTGGGATTCTATGGGATTTGTCAATGCTGTTATTCGGTTCAATATGGAAATCAAGTTTTTCATAGCTGCTAAAGACTACGATTAGTGAATTAAAAGTAGAAAAAGCAGCATGTGCTGGAAATGATCAGGGTCACTTAAAAAGTCATACCCCAAGTGATGTATGTCATTGACGGTAAAGGCCGTGTGCCCTAGCTTCATGGTATAAAAATTTAAAAGCCAAGAACTAAAATTGATACTGGTCCACTTTTATAAAATGAGCCAAAAAAACAAAGGGGAAATGTTCAAAGACAGAATTGACGCCGCTCTACAGCTAGCAGAAAAGCTAAAAACATTTAAGGGCAAAGACATAGTGGTACTTGCCATACCCAAAGGTGGAATCCCTGTGGGAGCTATCATAGCAAGGACATTGAAAGCACCATTGGATGTTGTACTATCAAAAAAGATCGGGCATCCCTTTAACAAGGAATATGCCATAGGGGCGGTAAGTTTGGAAAGTATGGTTCTCAACGAGCATCTTGACATCCCCCAAAAGTATATCATGGAAGAAACGGAGAACATTCGTAGTAAGCTACAAAAAAGATATGATCTATATCACAAGGATCGTCCTCCCATAGCACTACATGGAAAGACCATTATCATAGTGGATGATGGCGTAGCTACCGGGAATACTTTAAAGGTTACTGCCGAGCTGGTCCATGGCCAACATCCCAAAAAAACAATCGTGGCCATTCCCATTGCTCCTTTTGGAGCAATCCAGAATCTTGAGGATTCCAAATTTATAGATGAGGTCATCTGTTTGGAAACACCTCATAATTTCAGGGCTGTGGGACAATTTTATACAGAGTTCGACCAAGTTTCAGAAGCAGAAGCAATTCAATTGTTGGAGGAATTGAACGGTGTGGTCGACCAATGACCCCATGATTTGAGGTCATACGGCAAACAAGGTTGGTGTACTTTCCCAACAGGGGACATCTTGCCGAAAACATCCCATGATGTTTCTTGTCAACTAAAAATCAAAGAGGATTTGGCTTTCCCAAATATTGTCTCCATTTTTCTTTACATAGGCATTATCGCAACTTATTTTGATGCTCCCATTTAAGGGGCCCCTCCAAATGCCGAATAATTGTACAACCACCTTTTTTTCCGTCAATTCGGAAAAATAGACATTGCAGAACAATGCTTTTTGCTCAAAAGATAGCTCCAGTATTCCAGATAGGAAATTTACCAAAAGATCGTTGGTATTGCTAGCTGCGACTTCCAATCTCATAAGACAATCAAAATGAGTTACTTTATCACAGGCTCTTTCTTTCAAAATATCGTTCATAGCCCCAAGATTGTCCTTAAAAAGTTTACCAAGTGTTGGGGCCAGAACCTTTATTTCATTACCTACCTTATGTTGAATCAACCCTGTCATGTTTTCAAAGCCTTTACGGTTACAAAAGATCCCAGACCATATCCGGCTTTTGGTGCCTGTACTTCTTTGATTTCACCAAGTTCCCCAAAAAGAGTTTGGTTATATGTCAAATTTCTAAATCCTGATTCTTTGAGCAACTCCTCCACCCTTCCTACTGAATAAAAAGTTGCCTGTTTATAAAAGTTGCTTCTATTGCGCTTGTCCATATAAGATTGCGCAATGTTTTGTTCCCTATCCAAGAAACCGACAATAATGGCACCATCAGGTTTCAATACTCTAAATGCTTCCGATATGGCCCTTTTTAGGTTCCTGAAGTAGCATATAGTGACAAACAGCACAAAATCAAATTGCATTGAGGCATAGGGAAGGTGCTCTGCTTTTCCTTTCATAACCTCTACTCCTCTTTGAAGGGCTTTCTTCGCCATCTCAATAGAAGGTTCGATACCTTCTTTGATTCCCAAGGGCTCTGAAAACCTTCCTGTACCCAAACCGACCTCAATACCTCTTAGGTTTTGTGGAAGTTCCTGAAAATGTTGTTGCAGTGCAAGCAGTTCCGATCGATAGACTTCGGGATGATCTTCATACCACTGTTCATATTGTGCCACATATTCATCGAATGTTTCTATAATTTTGGTCATAACTAGTTAAATTTTAAAATAATTTAATGGTACCACTCCTTGTTTACAATGACCTAGATCAACCTGTTGGCTTTTTAACATTGAACGGATATTTCCAGTGGTGAAAAATATGGCCCGAAAAGGCAACGAACCTATCCGGACCATAACGACTAACCAAAACAGATAGATTTTTATTCCTCCACGACCCCGAAAGTCACTTTGGCATTTACCCGGTATTCCGATATGCTATTGTCCTTTACACACACTTGCATATCCTGTACATATACAGATTTGATATTTCGGATTGTTTTTGATGCCTCCGTAACAATGTTTGTTATGGCGTTCTCAAAACTTACTGTTGAGTTTCCTAAAATCTCTACTACTTTTAATACTGACATGATATTGTTATTTTATTATTGTTTGCTCAAAGGAGAAGGTTATAGGAACTCTCCCATTTCATCTACCTTTACCCGAAGTACCTTATCTCCGTTTTCCAACTTCAACTTGTACCTCTTATTAACATCTTTGCCCTCATGATATCTAACGAGATAAACATCTTTGGTGATGGTCCATTCTGGAAACCTATCCCATACAGCCTCCTTTACCGGTCTTGGCAAATTGATGTTCCTAAACTTTTCCACAGTACGTATAATTTTGCCATCCTTATCATAGGCTGCCAAAATTTTACCTTCTGGGATAAAGAAGTCGACGTTGTACACCTCATAATCATCTTGATAAAAGTCTGATCCCTTCACATCGAAAGCAGCGACTTTTCGTCTCAATAATTCAACAGGGATGGAAGCTTCCTCTTCCGTGTCGAGGTTATTCAAGTACTTGTAATTGGTTGCATGGACAACCACTTCGGATAATTCCGCTGTTTTAATGATTTGGGACTGTAATGGAATTACAAGCCCAATGGTCAAAAGACCAAATAGAATTTTTTTCATGACTTTAGTGTTTTCGTTAATACTATTTCTTTGGGGAAATAATACCCCTTTGTTATTATTTGAATTTATAGAACTACCTCCCATTTGACAATGATTCGGGTCACCTGCAGAAAATCACCGTAAACATCTGATAAAAAGTGTTTTGGCCGGTTTTATGAATATTATTGAACATCAAGGACTTGATGTAAATCATTGCGTATGGTTTCGCTAATTGTGAAATTGGTTCAATAAAAAATTCCCGATTATGTATATCAAGTATTTCAATGACATATCCATTGATGATGTACCGATAGTAGGCGGAAAAAATGCCTCTTTAGGTGAAATGTACAATCAATTGTCAGGGAAAGGTGTTCGTGTTCCGAATGGTTTTGCCACAACATCAGATGCTTTTTGGCATTTTCTAGATGACAATGGCCTAAAGATTTCCCTCAAGGAAATCCTTAACCGTTTGGATACGAGTACATATATCAACTTAAAGGAAATAGGGAGAAAAGCCCGGGAGCTTATCCTTTCGGGTCACATATCCAAACCCATATCCGATGAAATCATGAGAGCCTATGACAGGCTTTGTAAAAATGCCGCTCTCCCAGTAGCCGTTCGGAGCAGTGCAACGGCAGAAGATCTTCCCCATGCCAGTTTTGCCGGACAACACGACACCTTTTTGAACGTAAAGGGCAAAAAAGATGTTTTGGAGGCCGTAAAAAAATGTTTTGCATCCCTTTATACCGATAGGGCCATTAAATACCGGAATGACAAAGGCTTTGCACATAGTAACGTGGCACTATCGGTCGGTATCCAAAAAATGGTGCGTGCTGACCAAGGGTGTTCCGGCGTGGGATTCACCATTGAACCGGAATCCGGATTTGGGAACATCATTTTGCTCTCAGGTGTTTGGGGTCTCGGCGAGAATATTGTACAGGGTAATGTAACTCCTGATGAATTCTACATTTTTAAGCCCACACTGGAAACGGAATATTTTCCAATTCTCCAAAAAAAGCGAGGGGATAAGCGATTGACCATGGTCTACAACGCAAGAAAAACGGGCAATCCCATTATTAACATCAAAACTCCAAGGTCAAAACAGCAACAATTTGTACTCTCGGACAATGAAATCATACAATTGGCAAAATGGGCGTTGGCCATAGAAAAACATTATAAAAAACCCATGGACATTGAGTGGGCGAAAGATGGAACAACCCATGAACTGTACATTATCCAGGCAAGACCGGAAACCGTTCATAGGGGAAGGGAAAAGAAGGTCTACATCGAGTACAAGCTCCTAGAAAAAAGTACTGCCCTGGTTTCAGGAAATGCGGTAGGATCAAAAATAAAAAATGGAAAGGTCCTTCGGCTACAATCGCCCAAGGAAGGTAAAAATTTGACAACCGAACATTTTATCGTTACCGATAATATTACCCCTGATTGGGATCCATTATTAAAGCAAGTCGGCGGTATCATTACCAACAAAGGGGGCAGGACAAGCCATGCCGCTATTGTGGCCCGAGAACTGGGAGTGCCTGCCATTGTTGGCTGTGGCAATGCCACCTCAACTCTACGGGATGGCCAAACCATTACCTTGTCCTGTGCGGAGGGAAAAACTGGGTATATATATAGCGGGACATTGAAATTTGAGGAAACCAAAGTTGATCTTTCAAATATTCACATGCCCAAAACTGAGGTGAAGATGATTTTGGCCGACCCCGAAAATGCATTCCAACTCTCGTTCTATCCCAATAATGGCGTAGGACTTCTTCGCATGGAATTTATTGTGACCCATTTTGTGAAAATCCACCCAATGGCTTTGGTAAGGTTCAATGACATCAAAAATCAGCGAACCTCAAACAAGATTGAAAAACTGACCAAGAGTTATGAAAAAAAGGCAGAATATTTTATCCATCAACTCTCCCAGGGCATTGCCACAATTGCAGCTGCATTTTATCCAAAGGAAGTCATTGTTAGGTTAAGCGATTTTAAGACCAATGAATATGCCAACCTTATCGGTGGAAAGGATTTTGAGCCTGAGGAAGAAAATCCCATGCTCGGTTTCAGGGGAGCTTCCCGCTATTACAGCGAATGGTACAAAGAAGGGTTCGCCCTGGAATGTGCAGCCATAAAAACAGTAAGGGACGTCATGGGGCTCACCAATTTAAAGGTTATGGTTCCCTTCTGCCGCACGGTATCAGAAGGCAAAAAAGTACTTCAGATCATGGAGGAATATGGGTTAAAAAAAAGTGAGAATGGACTGGAAGTCTACACCATGGTCGAAATACCCAGCAATGTTATCTTGGCGGATGAATTTGCAAACATCTTTGACGGCTTCTCCATCGGTTCCAACGACCTTACCCAACTGACATTGGGAATTGACCGTGATTCGGAAATCATGGGACACATCTTTGATGAAAATGACCCAGCGGCCAAAAAAATGATTTCCATGGCCATTGCCTCCGCAAAACGGACCAAGACCAAAATAGGTCTTTGCGGACAGGCCCCCAGCGATTTCCCTGAATTTGCAGAATTCTTGGTAAAAGAGGGCATAGACAGTATTTCCTTTAACCCTGATGCCCTGCTAAAGGGCATCGACAATATTTACAAGGCCGAAATTGCACTAAACGAGCACAAAAAGACAGAAGGAGCAATCCACTGATCTTACCTTAGGATGTGTTGAACAAATGTTAAAATTTTAAAATAATGACTTGAACTGATCTGGGTCATTTCAAAGCCTGTTCCCATATTGTAATTTAAAACCATTATTGTTAAGCACATTAAACTTTAATGGGCAGGACAATTGAACGAAGGAATAAAGATAAAAGGAGAAGCTACAGATATTCTTTATACTTTTTGAGTTGTGAAAAGGTTTAGCGATAAATCTGAGTAGTTTCCAGTGTAAGTGGTCATTGGATAGCGTAATTTCTTCTTTGGAACCGGAACATTTAGGTGTTCCGGTTTCTTTTTATTGGTAAGGACATTTTCCTGACCTTATTTCAAAAGATGACTTTTCACCTCATCGGCATCCATCAAGTACTCCGTTATCTCAAATACCCTTTTTCGATGGACTCTAAAATCCTTGACAAAACTTGAAAGATCATTTTCCAATTGTTGGTGTTCCTGTCTGAATGTATGTGAATCATACTTAAAGGGGTCATCGATCAACCCTGACAGGTGTTCCAGGTGCTTTTTTACACGTTGGATCAATCCAACCCCTTGTTTTTCCAAAACAAGCAAGCTTGTTTCCAAGGCCACAACTTTATTGATGTTTTCAGCTTTGGTCAGCCATTTGAAGTAATTATCGATCAAATGATGTAAAAACCTGAGGTCGTCCCTATAAAAATACAAATCTGAGAGCCAATGTTCGGTCAGTGTGTACAGTTGCTGCCAATCCGCCTCGAAAATATAGTTGTCAAGGGGTCTGATTCCATAGTTGTCCATAATGTTATTTGTTAGGTTAAAACATCAAGTTGGAATAGATCATGCTTTTAAGGTCTTTGGGAAGCCCATCACGGATATCCTCCATTTCTCCCAGCGATACATATTTTCTTAGATAGATAAATGTGGTATCGATATAGGTCTCTGCAAGATCATTTTCCTCACCATAATCAATGATTGCCGTCTTGCCATCCATTTCTTTTACCAATTCAACGAACTCATCCATATGTTTGATTTCGGGTCTTGTTTTTTTGGGGTTCCATTGGTTGACATAGGCTGCCTTTAAGAACATGGGCAATTGGGCCAAAAGGTCCAAAGATTCTTCTATAGAAATAATCTCACGCAAGGCATGCATAATCGAAACAAAAATCCTGCCTGCCTTATCAGTATCATCTCCAAGGCCCAGGTTTCTGGCATATTCTTTCAGAAAAGCATTGCCAGCAGCTGCATAATTGTTAAAGTCCAGTGCCATAATTCCTGTTTTTTAAATATCATCCTAAAGTTGATATATAAACAGCACTTTTAAAATGATCTTGGTCAATCTTGTGGAATTTCAAGTACAAAAAATAGTTCTCTTCAAATTGAAGGAGGAAAGTTTTGGTATTCTTACAAAAATAGATGTCAAGGGAAAAATAAAATTGGTACAATGCTCCCCTGTAATGTCATTGTTCATAGGAATAAGATAAGAGCGTTCAAATGCCTAACAACCAATAGTTTAAATGACTGAAATTGTAATGAGGTCTTGATGACTATTGCCAAAGAGGTTCGTGACAAACTCCGGAATTCAATTGAAAACTTTTGAACCGTTGGAACATATCAAGCGATGAGCATACCACCGTCCACCACATAGGTGCCACCGGTAATGTATTTGCTTTGATCCGAAGCTAAAAATAAGATAAGGTCGGCAACTTCGCCAACGTTGGCATACCGGCCAAAGGGAATAGCAGCTTCGAACCCCTTCTTGACGCTACTGCTATCCTCTGGGGAGATCTCGGTCTCTATCCTACGCATCATATCGGTTTCCACAGGGCCAGGGTGAATGGAATTAACACGGATATTTCTAGATGAAAACTCCAAGGCCGCCGTTCTCATGACTCCCACGATTCCATGTTTGCTGGCTACGTAGGCCCCTAATCCTTCAAAACCTTTGAGGCCTGCCACGGAAGAAGTAATAATGACGCTTCCTCCATCGTTCATAAGTGGGACCACATATTTACAACCGTACCAGACCCCTTTTAAATTGACATCAATAACTTGGTCGAACAGTTCATCGGGATATTCAACAATAGGTCTTGAAACTCCTTCAATACCTGCATTATTTAAAAAAATATCTATTCTGCCAAAACTGTCCAATGCTTGCTTTGCATATTTTTTTACATCCACAGGCTTCGACACATCGGCCTTGCAATACATCAAACGCGGATTGTTGAATTCCTTTTCGGCCATTTTCAGGGCCTTTTGATCAATATCCACCAGAAGTACCTTGGCCCCTTCCTTCAAGAGTATTTGGGCCACTTCTTTTCCTATTCCCGAAGCCCCTCCGGTTACAACGGCCACTTTATCTCTCAAGCTTTTCATGATTTTTATCCATGGATTTTATAAGGCTGATTTCAAAATCATTGTCCTTGGTTTTAATAGCGATAAGATCTGATGAAATCAAAGAGGCCGTCAATTCGGGCATCTCATACCTTTTCTTTATCATTGAAATGCCATCCCTCGTTTTTATCGGCCACACAATTTCCCCTTCGGTATTCAAAATTGCCTCTGTAAAGGTGTACTCATAAATATTCAGTTGAAAATTGTTTTTGCCCCTGAAGGTTTTTCGACAATAGATTCCCACGGCCCTGTTATCATTAAACTCGGTAACATTTAAGTATTCTGGCTCTATCACGACCTGCCCTTGATAATCCATAAAACCATAATATACGATGCCTTCATCTTTGGTTTGCTGGATGGGACATAATCCATCCTTGAACCTCGGATATTGTATTCCTTTAATATCGGTTCGGTCGGGATCCGGGTTTTTGTTCCACACCACATCAGCCCTAAAATCTATGACTAATTCACCGGTCTTGTCAATAAACCCCCATAGTTCTCCTTGTCGCACAGCCGCCAAACCTTCGCTGAACGGGGCTACTTCGTCCAATCCTTTGATGATGGGGGTATTGATGGTTTCAATACTTTGTGATGTTCCCATAAAAGAAGACAAAATTCCACACAGCAGCAGTAGATATATTCGTTTCATAGTTCATGTCTTTTAGATGATATCAAGTTAGGTCACCATTGAGCCCTATCCAATGACCCAGGTCAGTATGGACTTTGGACCAAATAAATTATGTAAAGAACAATGACTGTACCCCAAAAACAACATGAATCCTGTGCGCCGTCATCCCTGGTTTTTGGAGAAAGGAAGGCAGGTATGTATTTATACCGGACAGTTATTCATACGACGGCGCAAAATAAAATACTTGATGGTTGTGCTCTCGAAATACCAATAAGGGTATCTTCGCATAGGATTCCATTTTGTTGACCATATCGGTTCGCAACCATTTTTCAAGAAAACTTTTATTTTCACGTTCCAGCATGACCAAAAGGTCTACATCCTCTTCTTTGAGGTAGCTTACCAGACGATTTTGAATGTGGTTGGAAAGAAGTAGTTCAAATCTAATATGCTTGTAGGACAGCTCTTTTCCTAAAAACTCCCTAAACCAGTCCATTTGGACAGCCCCGGTAAATTCTTTTTCCGTGGCAATATGGACTATCCGTATCTCGGCCCTAAAAGGGCTGGCCATTTCTGCCAGACTACGGATGGCATAAATATCTTCTTCCTCAAAATCGGAAGCGTAAACAATGGTTTCCAATGGCGCATATACCGTATCGCTCGGAATGGCCCATACAGGACAGGGCGACGTTCCAAAAAGAGATCCAACCGTGCTCCCCACTATGACTTCCCGTAGTTTATTTTCCATTTTCATTCCCATAAAAATGGCAAAAGCTTGCCAATCCATGGCCTTCGAGACAATTCCTTTAATGATCGATGTATGCGCAACGGGCTCAAACCGAACCAACGAATCATCCTCGACCTTGCCCAAATATTTTTCATAGAAGTTTTTCAACTTTTTACGCTCTTGGCTTTTGGATGCCGTTGAAAGTTCTGGAAAAGCTTTTTCCGCAGTGGACCCCAAAATAGCGGACAACTGGTACACATGGGTCAAAACCATACGAACTCCCAATGCTTTTGTGATTCCGGAAGCATACAAAAGAGCTGCAATGGATGCAGAGGAGTAGTCGGTGGCATACACTATCGTTTTCACTAGGTCAATGTTTTTTATACATTTTTTCAAAACTGCCATTTCAATTCTATGGCCCATGATTCAGCCCATCGAAACTTTCGAAATGCAAAGTCCAGTTCATTTTTTAAATCCAATGGAACGTTTTTGACCATCTCTGATCTTGATACTGACTTTCACAAAGTCGTAAAACCACTTGAAATCGGCTTTTGATTTTTCTTGGAATCAAATAATTCTTTGCAACAGCAACCTTGTTACAATGCTTTTACATAACCGAACACCATCCGTTTGAAGGCCCTGAAATCACGTTCGAAAATATTCATTCTTGATTTCAGCTTTTGATGTTTCTCACGATATTCGGCATCCGCAATGCCCTTTTCTGTTTTCAACACCTTACCCAAAAATATTTCATGTTCTGAAATATCATCGACCAAGTAATCATATAAACCTGCATGGAGCTGATTTAAATCCTCAAGGATTTTTCCATACTCGGACAAGTTCACAAAGCTTTTCTTTTTATTTTCCAACAAATCCCTGAAAAAACGGGTCTCGTCCTTCCAAAAGGCAACAGTCTCGAGCCATTCCCTACTCTCCCGGTGTAGGCTGTCCAAACTGGCTTCCAGCAATAGTTCCGTATTGGGGTTTCGTTCCATTTTGTTTAAACATTATCCGTTAAAAACCTGTAATATAAGCTGCTTTCCAAATGCTCCTTGGCCTTGTTTAAAAGCTGTTGTACCTCCTCTACCGCAATATTCTTGATTCTGGCGATTTCACGGACACCAAACCTTTGTTCCGCATAAAGTTGGTAAATGGACTGCATCTGTTCCGACATATGGTAAAGTACCAAGTCAATATGTTTGGCAATGGTGTCCCTTTCCTGTTGTCGATCAAGTTTTGCCATGAGGTCTTTTTTGTCCTCGTCAAGAAAAATATTCTTGAGCAAATAATCACGCCCATGGTAGGAGATATCATCCAATTCTTCCAACATCACATAGTCACCATCACCATCCGTACTGAACTTTTCCTCCATTGATTTCCATTCCAACTGTGAATACGTATCAATGTTCTCAAAGAAAACCTCGTCGAACTCCTCTTCCTCGATCACTTCATCCAAAAGCATATCCGCCTTTTTAAAAAGCCATGGATTTAGGTCCCATTTATTGGTCACCTCATCAAAATGCTCAAACGCTTCCAAAAAGAGCTGATCGATAAAATCATCAATCTTGTATTTTCCTTTGGGGAGCATTCCTTTTCCCAAGGCGGTATTGAACCTTTTTGTCATATAGCTTCTCACTTCGGGCAAAATGGCAATAAGATGGTCGCCAAAGGCATGTGTGTCACCTTGCTGTTTCAGTTGTCTCAATTCCGAAAAAGCTTCTGCTACCCTTTCCTGAAAGGGAAGCTCCTGCCCACTATCTATTTTAATCTTTTCCATAGTACATGAGATTATTATTATCAACAACTAAATATCCGTAATGTACTTATCACTTCAAATGATCTAAATCATTGCCCTTATCGGCAGTGAACAGCCTCCATTACTTTAACAGCAGGCCATCCCGTTCCATCTGTTTTATTATGCGTTCTACATAATCATCGACTGTGGTGGTTATACTTGTAGGGTCCATAATATCAAAAGACCCTACCCAGACCAAAGCATGATTTTCCTCCCCAAGCAGGTCATATACTGCGGTTTCTACATGATAGACCTTATATTGGGAATAATATCCCGGAGTATGGTACACATCCTGATATAAGTACCAATATCGGCCAAAACGGTACCAACTATATCTTATATCATAATAATCGGAACGATAATCCACTTTATCGTCGACTCCTTTAATGGCCGTTATGGCCACGGCATCAAAACCTTGCTCTATTATTTCATCCGTCATTTCCTGTATCTCCTCTTCCGACCTTTTGGTATCCGAAAATGATTCATCAATGATTTCGGTACTCTCAAATGCATTTATGCCTTTCCTGATAAATGCCAATCGTAACTCTTCCTCAAAGATTTTCCTGGCCGTCAAGTTATCGGTAATGCCAATGACCAACAGCTTTTTGGGGCTGAATACAGTAACTTCGTTATTCTTCCAGCTATCAACAAATCGAGTGCTTGAGCATGAGGCCAGCAACAAGACCAAGCACCATGCAACTATTCTTCTCATAACATCTATTTTTATCTAAATGCAAGTTATGGTCGCTACTGTGAATTGAAAATGATGCCGGTCAACCTCCATCAAATAAAACGATAATAGCTTAAGTATTTTTTGATGTAAAAGGTATAAGACCGGTGATATGAGTATATTTTCTTGCCTGCCATACTCTATTGAAAAATGATGTGCTTTGGTCTCCCATTTAAGTTTGTCCCGCAGGTTTTTACAAGATGCTTTCAATCCGCTATATTTAGGTTAAAATAAACGGATATGAAGATTCTTTCTTGGAACGTAAACGGCATTAGGGCCATTTTGAAAAAAGATTTCATAAAGGATATCAAGCAACTGGACCCCGATATTATCTGTATTCAAGAGACCAAAGCACAAGATCATGAAACGGAAAAGGAACTGTCTGTTTTAACTGGTTATACACTGTACTCCAACTCGGCCCTTAAAAAGGGATATTCAGGTACCGCTATTCTGAGTAAAAAAAATCCCTTGACCTTCAATAATGATATGGGAAATCCTAAGCACGATTCCGAAGGAAGGATACAATGTGCCGAATACGATCAATGCTACCTTGTCAATGTCTATGTCCCAAATTCAGGACAAAAACTGGACCGGTTGGACTATCGTAAGACCTGGGATACGGATTTTCTAAAGTATCTAAAAGATTTGGAAGCTACCAAGCCCGTGATCATATGTGGTGATTTCAATGTAGCGCACCAGGCCATGGACTTGAAGAACGACAAGGCCAATTACAACAAAACGGCAGGTTACACGCAAATCGAAATCGATGGTATGGACAATTTTCTTGATGCGGGATTTGTGGATGTTTTTCGTCAGCGGCACCCAGATAAAGTGGCTTATACTTACTGGAGTTATCGCTTTAAGGCACGGGAACGAAATATCGGTTGGCGCATAGATTATTTTTTGGTCAGCTCTAAATTGTTGCCCAAGATAACAGCTATCAACATATTATCCGAGATCATTGGCTCCGACCATTGTCCAATACTTTTGGAAATCGATTTATGATTCAAGTTCGCTATTTGCAAAATGGGCCGCGGCCAACTGTAAGAAAGTATTTTTAACTTTTCCTTTTCAACATGGACAGCACTATCCATAGCCCTATTAAAAATGATGCCGTAAAGCCGAGAAGCCCCAACAAGGGAACCCCGAAAATCTTTGGTGGCATATTGGCAAGCACCAAAATAGCGGAACCTATGGACAAGGCAGAAATAATCAGGGCCAATACCAAGCGATCCATGGCTTTTTTCATTTCTGGCAGCCCCTTTATTTCATGGGAAACCTTAAGGTTCCCATCTTTGACTTGCTGAAGCAGACCCAAAACTTCACCGGGAATATCCGTCAAGGTTTCCGATAGCTCGCCAATATTTTTAACACCCTCCCGAATTCTATGTAATGGTGACATTCTTTTCTTGATGATTTTTTTCGCATAAGGCTCCAGAGTACCATAAAAATTTAAATCGGAATCCAATTTTCTTCCAATCCCATCAATCTGAACCAGTCCTTTCATTAACAAATAGACATACTCCGGAAATACAAGGACATTCTTTCGGAAAATTGATTTTAACTCACCTATGATACTTGAAATGTTAATTTTACCAATGGAGTCTTGATTGATTATTTCAAAAATCCGATAAATATCACGTTGAAGTTCCCTTTCGTTACCGATAGACCTATGCAAGGTCATTTTCTTGAGGGTGGTAATGATTCCTTTGGCATTCCGCTGGACCAGATAACGAACAAAATCTTCCAAATGTTCCTTATCCGACGGCATTAGAGTGCCCATATTTCCAAAGTCTATAAAAGCAAGCTTTCCCTCATTTGTTACCAAGATATTGCCTGGATGTGGGTCTGCATGAAAATAACCATCCCCCAGCACCTGTTTCATGTAAAGATCAAATCCGATTTGAGCCACGGTCTTCGGATTTACTCCTAATTGTGCAAGACCCTCAATATCCGTAACACTTATACCATCGACGAACTCCATACAGAGTATATTGTTGTTGGAAAGCTCGTTAAAAACTTTATGGCAATAAATCCTTGGGTCTTCTGCAAAATTTCTGGAAAAACGATCAATATTCTCCCGTTCGTGCAGAAAGGATAGTTCAAGATGGATCGATCTTTCAAAAATAGACACCATTTGAACTGGGTTGAATTTCTTGATCTCTTCATTTTGATCCTCCAAAATCTTGGCCACATCTTTCATGATCAAAAGGTCCGCTTCGATAATTTGGGCAATCTGTTCCCTTTTGATTTTTACGGCAACTTTGGTCCCATCGATGAGCTCAGCCCTAAATACTTGTGCGATGGATGCAGATGCAAAAGGATGCTCTTCGATCCAGGAAAAATGTTCTTGCTGGATGATACCAAGTTCCTCCTCTATTTTCTTGCTCACATCTAGTGTTTGTGGCTCCACATTGCTCTGTAGCTTTTTAAGCTCGGTAGTGAGTTCTTTTGGCAATAAATCCTCCCTATCGCTGAACAACTGCCCCAATTTCACATAAGAGGGCCCCAACTCTTCCAATGCCATTCTAATACGCTCATACACCGAATACGAAAGATGTCTCTCTATTTTTTCATTATGCTTAAGAAATTTCTTTGGAATCCATTTTTTAATGCTTTGACTTGCCAATATATTTTCAAAGCCATATTTGGTAAAAACTGAGGTTACCTTCAAAAACCGGTTTAGTTTTGTAGCATTCCTGTTCATCTTACTGCTTTTTGCCTTTGGGTCACCTCCCATACCATTATGAAGGATAAGAAAGAATAACAAGTCATGTCGTCTTATTCGATGTCTCCTTCCCCTTTGTTCATTTCAAAGTTAAATCCTTCCCGACAGGCTCAGTATGACCAAAATCATCTCGATGACCAAATGTGCCGAGCTTCGCAATCAATATTCAATGAGGCTATAACCAGAAAAGTCTTGCTATTATTAAACCTATATCCAAATATGATGGTAATCATTCCTTTTGTGTATCAATATTTCCAAATTTGAGAATGCAAAAGGGCAAAGGCATGGCAAAACCATAAAAAATAACGAGCAAAACCTTATGAAGATGAAAGCAACATATTTAATTCCGCTAGTTCTACTTGGCATATGGAACTGTAAGCAAGAGGATAAAAAGAGCACTTCCGGCCCAATCTCGATAGAAATTGAAAAACCACGCAAACAATCTCAAGAAATGGAAAGTATAGCACAGTACTTAGGTATTTCACTTTCAGATTCGGTCGATATTGAGAGTCAGTTTCATTGCTGGACCATTAATGAAAATGAAAACGTTGCAAATGTGGATGTTTCCAACGCGATCAATCTATTTAAAAAAATTTCTAAAACAGGAAAAAGTGATGTTTACCCCATTTTTGGAACAAAAACTGGAAAAGAAGTTCTGGTCATTATGTCCAACCAAGGGTTTGGAGGCAACATTCGGGGTGTTTTTCTGATAGATAAAAGCAGTTTGGAAATCAAGAAAGTTGAGTTTGACCATGTGGCAGAATCGGAAGGATATGGTGCGGCTATTACATTATCGACCTTTGAAAGTCAATTCGAGGGCACCAAGGTAAATTTTTCCACGAATACCTATGGATTAAAACAAAATGGTAAAATTATAATACCAGGAAGCAAGCTAGTCGATGGGGTTTCAGGGGCTACCATTACCTCAAGGCTAACTGTGGAAATGATAAACGACAACCTTAAAAAATATAAGGTGTTTTTTGAGTGAAAAGATGTTGCCCCTCGAAAGTTGTTGACAATTAATACAATCCATTAATACAATCCATTCATATTCGGTAAAATACACACGTGCTATTTATGTATTTTATAGTATTGGCCAATAAAAAAGTGCTGACCCGATTAGAACCTAAATTCCAAACCCCACTATTGACAGGATGTATGGAGGTATTGGATAAAAATAAGACATCTTTATCCCAGTTAAAATTGGGCACAAAAAAAACCAGAAAATATTAGTTTTCTGGTTTTTAATTATTAATGGTTCGATTCAGAGTCAAATAGAACCATTTCGTCGGGGTGGCAGAATGTAAAAATATCGCACACCCCACTGTAAACCAATTACTTATACAAAAGCATTAATTGTTGGTTGCCTTTTTGGTCTCTTTTTAAACATTGTAGGCTTTCTATATTCAAAATATCCCTTTCGAATACAAATAGTGCTAAATAAAATTAACCAAACCTTTATCCGCCCAAAACCGTGCTCAGTTTGAACATCGGCAAATACATGGATACCAAAATCACCCCCCACAAATATCCCGATGACCACAATGATCAAAGGCTCCATAATGGTCGACAGCATTTTGGATTTTTGTTGCACCTCAATAGCGTATTGCTGGTACAGTTTCTCAAAGATGTATTCCGTTTGATTGGTCTCCTCCGCCACTTTGATCAACGATACCATCTTGTTATCGAACATCCTGTTGCCCTTCAAACTCTCATGAACTGCCATGCAGCCTTTCCTAAAAATAGATCAGTTTAAAATTTAAATATTCTAACTTTAAATCTTAGCTGCCGTATATATTTCATTTCTTAATATCTAACCTAAGTACTTGAACATATTGACTGGCTTGAAATGGTTACTTTTCCTTATTGGATAACTTTTCTTGAACCTTTGCCATGGTATCTTCCAGTTTCTCGCCTTTAATCAAAGCCAAGGAAAGTTCTTTAGCGGCGCTTTGGTCGATTGTTATATCTGGATTAACACCCTTGCCTTCGATTCTTCCGATTCGTGTTGAAAAATAATCAGCTATGGGAAGCGATATTTGAAGCTCATAGGGCAAATCAAACATTTTTTGGGAAAGCATTTCACCCGAAGTGGTCTGACCTATAATCGTAACCTTTTCCATTCGTGCCAATGCATCGGTGGTAAACTCGGCAGCACTAGCCGTTTTATTGCTTGTTAAGACATAAACGGGGCCTTCAAAGTGCGGGTACATGGGTACAATCTGGACACGGGTAAGCGGATTGTTCTGCACATCTTGCCAAAATGTCTTAATAGACCAACCTTTCCAAGGTTGTAAGTTTTTGATATCTTCAATGGTGGGCTCATTTGAATTGTTTCTCCACCATTTTTGGGAAACAAACATTCCAATATCAGTTGTATCTTTTACCAAATGCCCAATTAAAGGAATTCCCGCAAATGTTCCGCCCCCATTGTTTCGAAGGTCTATAATCAAGGTGTCAGTCCTTTTCTCTGCAATCTGTTGGTAGGCCTCAAAGACACGTTCTTGTGTATCCACGCCCATCATTGTATTGACAGTAAGTAACGCTGTTTTGTTCATCCATTCCAAAGAAACACTTTGGTCTCCGACTCTCAGTGAATCAATGTAATTGGCAATTTGATCCGCGGGCTGTTCCATTTTTGCCAATCTCACATGCGAAAATGGACCTTCTGTCCAAAGCTTATTGTAACCATCGACAAACTCCTGTTTTGTTTGTGACGTTTTGGCAAGTTCTTGTACTTTGCCTTCCAGTTCAATGTATTCTTCGGAGGCAAGCTCTTCAGGATTGTAATGGTATTTTGACATTAAACTGGATATACTATCTGTAACGGTTTTTAATTGAACATTAAGTTCTTTCATTTCGCTACCGGCAGGTGTGTTCTTACAGCCACAAACTGCTACGAGAACAAAAAGAATAATGAATTGTTTCATTTTACTTGATTTTATTTTGATTGATGATTCGTTGCTCTGATTTTCTTCAAATATTGAGTTTAAGGTATTCTCTTTCTATTTTTTTAAAGTTGTTCCACAAAATATTTCCAATTAACAATCAACTCCTCTTCCGTGATTTCGAGCTCATTAAGTACATCCATCAAATAATTGTATCGTAACAAATCCAAAAGTTTTGTTCTACCAAATTCATCATCGATGTACATCACCATAGTCCCTGAAAGGCCATATTTTGAGTTTCCTTTCCAAAATTTGTTGAGCTGTTGTGGATACTCCTTTCTTGATATTATTTTTTTCACTTCACTGATTCTTTTACTATTGCATTGTCCCGAGGCATAAGTTGCCATACCTTCGACCAACCAATCAATACCATTTGTAATACCAAAATCGGGACTTTTGTTTCTTTGTCCATGGAATACATGTACAAGTTCGTGTTTGATCAACTGGTACGTTCCAATTGTATCCGCATAATGATGCTCACAAGAAAGGCTATCCCATGTCTTAGGTGATATAATGTCCAATTTTTCAGAAACTCCGCTTGCTACCATCCAACATTGTGATTTAAAATCCGGCATGCCCCAATCCTTTTGCCAAGTACTATCCAAGGATTCACGATTTGGGTGTATGTAAATACTAAAGCTATTTTTGTACGGTGTATTAAAAAAATCAACTACTTCACCTATCCCCTTTTTAAAGTAATCATCGTAATCCTCGATATTTATGCTGTCCAATGGGGTATATACAATACTATAGCCATTTCGTTTCTCCTCGACCCAGACATTTCCAAAAGTTCCAAGTACAAAAAGTAACACGGCAAATGCATCAAACCATAGCTTTTTCATATCATTCCATTCTAACTTTTAATCAATATTTTTTTATTTGGATGTAATTTTTGTTGCTATGCCTATATGGGTAATAAGCGTAAACCCATTCTTATATGTTCTATTTGCAGTATAAAGTACTACATTATCCGCTACAATTGTGTAAGTGTTATTGTTCTCATTGTCTGTCCGTTTGATGGTTTCTACCATGCTCCCATTGGTGAACTTGGATGTGAATTTCACAGATTCCCCTGTATCCATATCTGTATAGCTATTTTCCCAACTATCGGTGGATTCAACATAGTCATATGTGGTTTTATATCTTACTTTTCCATAGGAATCCAAAATTTCTTCAACATATGTAAGTCCATTTTCAGCAACATACACCCGAAATCTGCCTGTTTCCGACAGCCATTCATACCGCGACTTCAAGGTTTTGGAAATAGTTTCCCACTCCCCAATACGAAAAGCATATTGATAAACCCCTTTTGGCGCATCCAACCTAATTCCATATGCATCTTTTTCCGGTTTAGAAATTTGGACCGGGACTTTCTGCCCCATTGCATTGAAACCAACTGCAAACAACGCTATCAGCAATAAACTTCTCATATATTCAATATCTAAATTGACAGATTTTTTTAGAACAAATCCTTACTGGGAAATTCACGTTCCCGATCTGTTTTTATCACCTTTTACTATAATAGCTAAGCCTGGACATTGAAGTATCCAGGCTTAGACTAAATGTGATCATAGAATTGGTAACATTATAGTTTGGTAAATTTCAATACAACTTCATAAGGAGGAACACCACAATCACTGGTTACTTCATCATTAAAAATGAGGAGGAATTCACTATCATCCTCAGGATCAAATGTAGCCGCGTTGGTTCCTGTTTGCATTTGGATATTGTTGGCACAAGCAACACCTACAACATTTTGCAAGGGCACAATCATTCGACCACAAATAAGATCGAAAGTAATGGGAACCCCAAAAGGCCCTAAACTTGGTAGATATGTGGCATTCTGTATAACCCGTTGTGTACCCGAATTGGCAGTAATTGTCACCGGTCCGCTGGCGTATGCATCCGATCCTCCAAAGGCGGAGAATGTACCCGACACAAAATCCAATTGGTATTGCCCCGTAAAAATGGAGGCATCATATTCGCAAACCACATTAGCTGGATACAAAAAAGGTGAATTAAAGAAAACCCCAGTAATATTTCCCTCTAGATTGGTAGAAGTATATACCGTTCCGTCCGTCAGATTCAATGATAAACGGATACTAAAAATATCACCCCCGTCGATTTCGTTGGCAGCATCGAGACCAAAAAGATCCGCAGCTTCCTGACCTCCTACACTTATGTTTGTCCTAGGCAAATTCGAAGGGCCATTGGAGAATGCAGATGCAGGTATTGTCTTCAACAACAATTCTCCGGCAGAACTATCTCCATTACTGGGTGAATTGTCAAAAAACTGCACAAAAATATCAACCGATTCCAATAACCCACCATTCTCAGCGTCCCATTCCTCTACCTCAACCTCATAACTCGAATTGGCAATATCACTCAAATTAATGGTTGGCGAAATAATGTTTATGGTTCTTAATCCCCCTCCTGTAATCGTATTATCAGTTATGGACTCAAAAATCAATTTATCGTCTTCCTTGCATGATGTGATCAAAACGAACACAGTAGCGCATAAGGAAAGTATTTTCAATATATTTTTCATTTGCTGTTACTTTAAATATTATTTGATGAACCCTGCAGGGTTGTTGTCCCAAAATACTTGTACACTTTGGTCTACCTTTTGACCCACATTGGAATTCTGACTTACAAAAGTTTGCGGATAGAAAAATGATCTTATAAAATCGCCAGGGGCAGAAATCTTGGTGGATTGTAAGTTGGAGGGTTTACCGGTTCTCCTATAAGTATTGTAGGCCTCGATACCATTTCCGAACAACGCCAAAAAATATTCCTTAATGATTACATCCAATCTTTCATCGTCTGAGGATGCTCCATCATACATGGAAAGAACTGTATCAACATAGTTGTCAATTGCAGCACTTGAGGGCACAAAAGCTTCATCAACATTTTCTGGGCTAAAGTTCATTACTTTGCTGATTGATTTTCGGATACCACTTTCGAGGTAGGTTCTTGCATTTCCAGATGTACCCATTGTCAGGGCAGATTCAGCTAGCATAAAATCCACATAAGATGATAACATCAAAGGCAATATTCCCGAACCTTTTGTACTTATATTTCTTCCCGTAATGGAAATAAAGGAATCATTATCGAACAAACCACCAACAGGATAAAGTCCATAAGTTGTTCTTTTTCCGTTATCTGGGGGAATACCATCACCATCACCATGTACCCTGCCCCAAAATCCTTCATCCGAAAAATTGCACCAAATATCACTGGGCACATAATGTATGGGCCTGTTCTGAGTAATACAGCTTTGCTCGTTGACATCTGTAGTA